>Ga0078972_1000821_pt1 | contig 127211 bp, 78 predicted proteins | sample YelNatPaOPGAMG01_FD_67568 | JGI IMG/M metagenome (GOLD analysis project Ga0078972, IMG submission 67568) | Hot spring thermophilic microbial communities from Obsidian Pool, Yellowstone National Park, USA - OP-RAMG-01 (SPADES assembly) (version 2) | ecosystem: Environmental > Aquatic > Thermal...
TTTGCATTTCATGAATCAGCTTACCGGCCTGGACCTTTTTCCGGCGTCAATTTACACATTTCACGAGCTGCCGGCGTTGACACTGCCATGGGACGTGGCGCTGATATGCGGCAGCGCAATGGTGCTTTGCGTGCTGGCCGGGGTGCTGCCTGCCTGGCGTGCTGCGCGGCTGCATCCAGTGGAGGCATTGCGTTATGAGTGACAACTCTTCCATTGACGCCCTGTCGGGACCGCTGGTTCGGGCCGCTCAACTGCACAAGTCCTATTATCCCGGCGGCAGGGAGCTTAAGGTGATTCGCGGGCTTGATCTAACCGTGAAACGGGGCGAATTTTTGGCAGTGCGCGGGGCTTCAGGGGCCGGTAAAAGCACATTATTGCATCTGATTGGGGCACTGGATGTGCCCACGGCAGGAGAGGTCTGGTTGGATGGAGTGAATCTGGCCGGATTACCGCCGCGTGCCCTTGCGGAGATACGAAACCTGCGCATCGGCTTTATTTTTCAGGCCTACCATTTGCTGCCCGATTTGGATGCCCTTGAAAATGTAAGCCTGCCGGCCCGGATTGCGCGGGTGCCGGGTTCAAAGGCGGAGAAGAAGGCGCGGGAGCTGTTGGGGCGGGTTGGGCTGGCGGAGCGTTTGCATCACAAGCCGCGCGAGTTGTCCGGCGGCGAGCAACAACGGGTCGCAATTGCGCGTGCGCTGATCAACAATCCGGAATTGCTCCTTGCCGATGAGCCTACGGGAAATCTCGACAGCCGGACCGGGAATGAAATTTTGGATTTGCTGTGCGCCTTGCGCGCCGAGCATGAGACAACATTGATAATTGCCACGCATGATGCTGCCATTGCTTCACGCGCACCAAGGATTGTGGAGATGGCAGACGGCGTTTTGATTGACGCTGCGTGTGGCAGGGAGCATTGAGCGGCTGTCTTGAAAACAGAACGGTTGGCCTAAGGTTCCGGTTCCTTGAGCACTCTTAGTTCGTGTTCAACTTTGCCTTTCCCAGAAACGGTCAGCAGCATCCAAGCCCATTGTGGTTTGTCCTTGGCTTTTCCGTGACAAACAGAAGGGACAGTCAGCAACTGGATGTTTTCCCAACTGTTGGTCAGCGCTTTGTGCAAATGGCCGCTTAAAACAACCGAAGTGCCTCCCTGTTTCAACAAACCCAAAAGCCGCATTCGCGGGTAAGGTTCAACATTCCAATAAACGCCGCCCGGCTCGCCTGCTGACTTTTGAAATAGCGGATGATGGAGCATGGCGATTGTGGTCTTTTTAGATGGACGGGCCAGCTCTTTTTCCAAATCGCGCCACATGCGTTTTTCCCGGTCCATGCCGCTGCCCAGGATACATGAATTGATGCCTATGACGCGGACGCCGGAAAATTCACGGACCCACCAGGAGTTGCCCATGCGCATTTCATAATCGGCCAGCTTTCGGAAAGTAACCGCTTCTTTGTTGCCGGGGACGCGCTTGTTGCCAATGTCATGATTGCCCGGCACGTACCAGACGGGGGCGTTGAATTGGCGGATAATTTTGCGGTAATCCGCCAGCTCCTCCTTGTAGCCGTTTTCGGTCAAATCGCCGGACATAAGAACCAAATCCACACCTGCGGCGTTGACTTCGCGGATGGCACGCTCGAAGCGTTCACGATATTTCGGCTGGTCATCTTTCTGCCCGCGCGTGACATGGGAATCGGAGACCAGCGCAATGCGCACGGGGTAATTCGGCTGCGATTTTGTTGAAGGCGCGGTTGTTTTGCAGGACGAAACGGATATGACCAGCGCCAAAAAGGCAGCCAGCTTGACAAAGTTGTTGTGAAACCAAGTTTTCAATCGAATCCTAATATAGGATTGTTAAAATCAAACGCCAAATACGCGGCGGATGAACTCGCGGCTGCGGCGGTGATTTTCGACTGCCGAGCGCGTCACTTTGGTGCCGCCTTCCAAGGCCAGTTCGACAGTAAAACGTTGCGGTAGGTTATGTTCCCGGACATATCGCGCCACGTAGTCGTAATCAACGTCGCCACTGTCCAAGTCTTCCCACCAGATATTTTCTCTGCTTTGGCGGATGTGCATGGTTACGACCCTGTTGCCGTATTCACGGAGGGCGTCTTGCGGCTGGATGCCGCCTTTCCAAACCCAATGTACGTCATAGCAGAAACCGACTACCTCAGGCGGGCTGTTGCGGAAATTGTAGTGAAACTCGCGCGCCCCGTTTTTCATTTCGGGCAGGTGGTGGTGGATGCCAAGCTTGATGCCCATCGCATTCAAACCACGGCCAAGCTCAATCAGGGCGGCCACCTGTGTCTTGAGTTCTTCATCGGTTTTTTCCCGGCCAATCGGCGCCGGGTTGAAGCTCAGCACTTGCAGCCCCTCGTTTTTCAGCGCTTCGCAGCACTTGAGCGCCTGGCTGACGCTCTTTTTGGCCGATTCAACCTCATGCATTGGCGGGCCCGCGTACATGCTTACGAGGCGCAATCCTTTGGCCTTTAGTTTGCCGGAAAATTCCACGTTTTTTTGCGGGTTGCCCAAATCCAAAAATGATTCGAGGTAATCATATCCGCAATCGGACAGCGCGGCGATGACCTCTTCGACTTTGAATGGCTTTTTCTCCCGGCTGTAATACTGCGTCCAGCCATATACGTTTGAGCCTACAACCGCTTTGGGCATCCCCGCAGAATGCAACACTGCGGGTGCGGCCGCAGTGGACGCCAACGCGGCGCCTGTTCGGGCGATGAATTGTCGCCTTGAAATTGCCATGGGATTGATCGTTTGCATGTTCACGCCCCAATTAAAACTGAACCAGTGGTTTCAAACCACAAAAAAATTCAAATCAGATAATTTTGGCGATGATAATGCCAAAGGTTCTTGCGGCAGAGGCGGGTTGGCGGCATTTTGTAGGCGATGAGCATTGTTACCAAGACCGGGGATGCTGGAAAAACTGGATTGATGTTCAACAGGCGCGTATCGAAGAGTCACCCGCGGATTGAAGCATGCGGTTGTGTGGATGAATTGAACGCGGCGCTGGGGCTGGCAAGGGCGTTTGCGAAGCAACGTTTTTTGCAGCAGGAACTGGGAGCAATCCAGCATGAACTTGTGATGTTAATGGGTGAGGTGGCGACCGAAAACCGTGACCGCAACCGGTATCAGAAGGCTGGTTTCAACACAGTGACATCACAGCAGACCAAGCGCTTGGAAAACATTATCGCTGAAATCGAGTCAAAAGATATTGCTCCGCGAGGATGGGCGTTTCCCGGCGGTTCGCGTGCAGCGGCAGCGTTGGATTTGGCGCGCGCAATTTGCCGGCGCGCCGAGAGGCGGGTTTGTGATTTGAAGGAGAAGGGTGAACTGCCAAATGCAGAAATCCTTGTGTACTTGAACCGGCTTGGTGATCTGCTGTGGCTATTCGCAAGGCTGGCGGAGAAACGGAAGCGGTGAGTCCCGGCCTATTTGACTCACAATTGGCCCCGTGTTACCCCAAGCTGGTTCAGCAGTTTAAGTTCGCGCCACAACTCCGGGCCTGTGCAGCCGCCTTGCAGCAGGCGTTTGTATTGGAGAAGAGTCTTGCTTGCTTGCGCATGGGATTCATTTACAAACTCGACTCGAAAATGGCGCGCCCCCAGGGCTGCAAGGGCCTGAAATGATTCGGCGCCTGTTTGCGCCCGGGCATTATAGACGGTGTTGCGGCAGCCGGCATCGGCTTTGACCGGATGTTCCATGCCAACGCGGTCACGTATTTTTACGTCGTGTTTTTCACATGGCCGCCCGCAGTTGGTATAATCGGTGCCCTTGCTTAAAAAGGCGCAAAACACGCAATGCTCCATGTGAAACATGGGCATGTGTTGATGGATGGTGATGTCGAACCACGCGGGGGGCGCCGAACGCAGCAAGGCCGCCAGTTGGGCGGCGTTCAAATCGTAAGAGGCGGTGACACGTTCCAGACCATGCCTGCGGATGTAATATTCGGCGGCAAGCGGGTTGGCTACGTTGAGTGTATAATCGCCGCGGCGCCGGTCATTTGCGAAAAATGAAATGTGGTCGTAGTTGCGGACCAGATAACCATCTGCGTTGCTCGAACGTACAAGTTTCAGCACCCAATCCTCGCCGGGTTTGGCGATTCGCGGCGGCGCCACCCAAATTTCACAGGCATGGTTTGCGGAATGATTACGGGAGCGAGCGCGGTTGACTGCGTCCCGATATTTCTTTGGGTCTTCAAAGTCGCAATAAATGGTGCGTATTCCGGCATCAAGCGCGGCATCCAACTGTTCAAATGTTCGCACCAGCGCAATCAGTTCGGGCTGACTTGGGGCGGGTGTGTTTGAGCTTGCCGATTCAATCCAATTGCCATCCGGCAGCCTCGCGTTTGCGTTGAGTTTCCAGCGTGGTGGCTGCGCCCAAAGCTTTTCCAGCGCTGCTGCGGTTTCGCGCCTGAGCCGGTTCAGCTCGCTAAGCGGCAGAATGACTTCGCCAACCAGTTGGTTGTCCAGCTTTTCAAGTCTGAAAGGTGTGTCGCCCAGGCGTCCGAGTTGTTCTCGTAACTTCCCGGTGGTTAGCGGCTGGTTTTGAGCCGCAGCCAGTGGCATTTCGGATTCGGCGCGGACACAACGGCCATGTTCATCGCGCATTGCTAAAACCAGCTTGCTCCCAACACGTCCTGAGACTTCCATGAAAACAGGGCGCTGGTAACGAATGCCATCACCCTGAAAAGTTCGGCGCCATCGCCGCACAAGCTCCGGGTCGCTGGTTTTCCATACCCTGTCGCCGGGGTGCACCTGTTTCAAATCAACATCGCCGTGTCCAAATTCGAGCGCTACTTCGCGGGTTGACGTATCGCCCTTGTGATTTTGGGGTGGCGATGCTGGATGGATGGCATAAACGCGGCCCCCTTCCTCATGCTGGTCAGGCCGGCCGGCATCGAAAACGATCCCGTCGCCGGGTTTCAACGGGCCTTCCAGTTCAATGTAAACACGCTGGCCGTGAATGCGGCTGACGCGGCCTAAAAACACGCCGCGTTTGGTGCCAAACCGGCCATGTACCAATTCCTGGTTGTTGATGCCACGCAGCCAGCCTGTGTACAGGCCGCGTGAAAAGGCCATTTCCATTTCGTAACGCCACGGTTTGGCCGATAATTCCGGTTCCTTGTCCGGGTTTGCGGATAATTCGCGCGCCAACCGGTCCAGGGCGGTCCGGTAAACATGGGTTATGTTGGCGACGTACTCCGGAGTTTTCATGCGGCCCTCAATTTTAATTGAGGTAATACCGGCGCGCACAAGGGCAGGGAGCAATTCCAGCCCCATCAAATCCTGCGGGCTTAATAGATAGCGCCTGTCGCCCAGTGGATGCGGCTTGCCGTCCACAATCAAGTCATAAGGCAAACGGCATGCTTGAGCGCATTCGCCGCGATTGGCGGAGCGACCGCCAAGAGCTTCGCTGGTAAGACATTGTCCGGAATATGCCACACACAAGGCCCCGTGAATGAAAACTTCAAGCTGAGGGATTTTTTGAGGGCTGTTGCCATTCAATTCTTCCTGGATTTTGGCGAGTTCTCTTATTGAACACTCGCGGGCCAGCACAACCTGCTGGCAGCCTAATTCACGTGCAAATTGAACGCCGGCTGCGCTGGTGATTGACATCTGCGTTGAAGCATGGATTGGGAAATCCGGTGACAGGCGGCGGATGAGCCTGCAAATGCCAATATCCTGCACAATTGCGGCATCCACGCCTGAGGCAATAATTTCCATTAGAATGCGTTCGGACTCCTCAAGTTCGTCGCTGAAAATCAGCGTGTTGAAGCAGGCATAACCGCGCACTCCGCGCCGGTGTAAAAATTGCATGAGTTCAGGCAGTTCTGCCTCGGTGAAGTTGTCAGCCCTGAGCCGCGCATTATGGCGCTCAAGGCCGAAATAGATTGCATCGGCGCCGTTTTCGACTGCGGCACGAACACAATCCCAGTTGCCAGCCGGGGCAACAAGCTCCGGCTGTCGCAACTTCAAGGCTGCCGTGCCTGCAGCATAAACATGGTCTTTCGTCTCAACCACAGCGTAATTGTTGGTGAGGTTGGACGGCTGCGCAAGAGTATTTCGCTTGCAAAATTACCGGCATTGAGTTTATTGGAGATATGAAATCACGCAGACACTTTCTTTTTACAGCAGGAATGCTTCTGATGGCGTTTTCGCTTTGTGCTTCTGATGTTGGCTATTGGGGCGTAATCAGGCTTTGGCAGCTTGAGCAAATGCCAGGCAGCTCGCCGCAAACGCTGCCCAGCGGGGCTTATGCATTTAATTCTTTTGTTTACAACAACGCGCCATTCGCATGCACAAACGCGACTGTCAAACCGTCCAACTCAACCCCGTTGCAAACGCTGACAAATTCACCTGATGGTAGTCTGTTGTTTTTTGTTGAGTTTTTCGACACTGAAAGCGCGCTTAACAGCAAGTACCCGGTTGGCAGTCTGTTTAACCTGACCCGCTACACCGTCACCATGTACACCGTAAACGACGGTGTACAGGCGCAAGATGTCAATTTTGGATTGCTGGGCATACCGCTTAGCTGGCCGAACACGCCTACAATCAGCAATCTGGCGGCGGCGCAGGCCATAGACAGCCAGCAAAACTTTACGCTGACATGGAGCAATTTGAACGGCAGCTCATTGGATATTGTTCAGTTGTTGATAGTTGATGATGCGAGCAATGTTGTGTTCAGCTCGCCAGCGCCTTTTCAAGCAGGTGCCTTGAATGGAACCTCGACTTCATACCTTATTCCCGCCGGCAGTCTGCCGCCGGGCACGAATCTATGGGGTCATTTGACAATCGCCAAACCGGGCACGCCCAACACCAGTTACGCAACCGGCATAGCCGCCATGGGCAAGGATACAAGATTTCCAATTGCGACACTGGCGTTGCCACCAACAGTGGCGATTACCAATGTTTTCAACGGAGCCAACAGCAGCATGGAATTTTTGGTAGGGCAGGTGATAACCAACCAGTTGCAGGTCTCCGGCGCTTCCCCTGTAACAAATCTTGATTTCTTTGTGGACGGCGTGTTGCACCTGCGTGTTACCAACGGCAATTATGGCCAGGTGCTGGTCAATGACGCCCTTGCTGGCACGCATACGTTCCAAGCCGTGGCAACCAGCAGTGGCATGAGCGCAACTTCGACGCCGGTTACTGTTACAGTAACCAATCCGCCATTGGCGCTCTGGCTGACCAACGGGTCTGTTTGGAGATATTACGCTGCTGCAAGCCCGCCTCCGAACGATGCGCAAGGCAGGCCATGGACACACCCGGCTTATGATGACAGCTCCTGGCCGACTGGTCAGGCGGAATTGGGTTATGGTGATATTTCGGAAAACAACCCGGAGCGGACCCTTATTGATGGCGGGCCGGCGACCAACCGGTATCCGACAATTTATTTCCGCCGGACCTTTACAGTTGCGGACCCGTCATCTTATGGACAGGCGGTAATCAACCTTTTGCGTGATGACGGCGCCGTTGTTTATTTGAACGGCACCGCGGTATGGACAAACAACATCTCGGCCACGCCGATTACTTACTCCACATTTGCTGCTGGCGCTGCTCCGGATGACGGCACCGTTTATCAAACCCAAAAGGTTGATGCGTCGGTTCTATCCGCAGGCGCAAATACAGTGGCCGTTGAAGTGCATCAGAGCAGCGCGACTTCAAGCGATTTGAGTTTTGATTTGATGATTTGGGGCGAGTTGTCCACGGCGCCACGCATTAGCATCACCAGTCCGACCAATGGGCAGTCGTTTGTTGCCTATTCGCCCATCACATTAAGCGCCAGTGCGGACGCCAACGTCACCAACGTAATATTTTTATTGGACGGCACGCCGATAGGGAGCGATTCCTCCGCGCCATTCACACTGACGCTATCCAGCCTTGCTGCTTCTCCCGGGCAGCATCAGATCGTGGCGCGCGCGACGGACTCACTGGGGCGTCAGGGCGACTCGGCGCCGGTTACCATCAACGTGGTGGCAAATCCGTCGCCATTGGTTTCGTTCAGCAGAATTGTCAGCACCGGCTCGACTGGATTTGTGTTCAGGGTGGGACAGGCGCTGACAAATGTGCTGGATATGAGCGATGACGGTCAAATTACCAACGTCCAATTTTACGTGGATGAGACGTTGTACTTTCAACGCGGCGCTCCTGTCACACAGGTAATTCTCAATAACGCGCCGGCGGGCACGCATCTTTTGCAGGTGGTGGTGTTCGATAACATCGGCCAGAGCGGTGTTTCCTGGACAACAATTACCGTCACAAATCCGCCGTACGTTCTTTTAATTACCAACGGTTCGACGTGGAGATATTACGCAGCAGCCAACCCGCCGTCTGTTGATTCGCAGGGGCGCAATTGGACGCAGATTGGATACAATGAGACGGCCTGGCCGTCAGGCGCCGGCGAGCTTGGGTTCGGGGACATGAACGAAAACAATCCCGAACGCACAGTCATTGATGGCGGGCCGGCAACCAACCGGTATCCCGCAGTTTATTTCCGCCATACATTCACAATCGGAACCATGGGCACCTGGAGCAATCTGGTGTTGAACCTGCTGCGTGACGATGGGGCGGTTGTTTATCTAAACGGGGTGGCGGTGTGGACAAATAATTTCCCTGGCGGGCCTGTTGGGCCGGCGACACTTGCATCTCTGGCAACGGATGATGGCACGGTTTACCAAACCATGAATTTGAATCCAACTTTGCTTCGGTCGGGCACGAACGTGGTTGCCGTTGAGGTGCATCAGAATAGTTTGACCTCGTCGGATTTGAGCTTTGATCTGATGCTTTGGGCACAGCCAACAACGCAACGACCGGTTCTGCAGACGGTGCTGGCTGCCGGGCGGCTGTCATTAAACTGGCAGCACAGCGGCTACAGGCTGCAGCAGAGCCTTAATTTGACAAATTGGACTGATGTGCCGGATAATCCTCAGGGCGTGCTTGAATTGCCCGCCCCGCCGCCCGGTGGCTGGAAATTCTACCGGCTGGCAAGGTGATTGAAGGCCGGCCTCTGGAAAACAGTTGTGGCCGGCTGTGTTATCCGGCAGTACAATGGAATTGGACAAAAAGGCAAAAATCTACGTCGCCGGCCATTTGGGAATGGTCGGGAGCGCAATTTGGCGCGAGCTTCAGCGGCGCGGTTACTCGAATTTAATCGGGCGCTCCATTCAACAATTGAACCTTTTGGATGCCGGCGCTGTACGGAATTTTTTTGAGGCGGAACGTCCCGATTATGTTGTGCTGGCTGCCGCCAAAGTTGGTGGCATAATCGCCAACTCAACCCGGCCGGCTGAGTTTATTTTTGAAAATCTGCAAATCGAGTCGAATGTAATTCATGAGGCATGGCGGACGGGGGTCAGGAAGCTGCTGTTTTTGGGCAGCTCATGCATCTATCCAAAACTTGCACCGCAGCCGATGAAGGAGGAATACCTGTTAACCGGCCCGTTGGAGCCAACAAACGAATGGTACGCTGTTGCAAAAATCGCGGGCATAAAATTGTGCCAGGCATATCGCCGTCAGTATGGGTGCGATTTTATCTCTGCAATGCCGACGAATTTGTACGGGCCAAACGACAATTATGACCCGGAAGGTTCGCATGTGATACCAGGGCTTATAAGGCGATTTCACGAGGCTAAAGTGCGCCAGTTGCCGGAAGTGGTTTGTTGGGGAACAGGCCGTGCGTTGCGAGAGTTTTTGTATGTTGATGATGTGGCGCGCGCGTGCGTGTTTTTGCTGGAGCATTACTCTGACGAACAAATAATCAATGTTGGAAGCGGTCAGGAGACAACCATAGCTGAGCTGGCTGAGAAAATCAGAAATGTCGTCGGCTACAATGGGCGGATTTGCTGGGACACTTCCAAACCTGACGGGACGCCAAGAAAACTTTTGGACAGTTCGCGCCTGCTTTCCATGGGCTGGCGTCCAGAAATCTCCCTGGAGGATGGCTTGCAGATGGCATACGCCGATTTTTTGAAGCGTTTTTCAAACCGCTGATTCAGTCCATGGCATTTAATGTTAAAGATGGGAAAACAGGCGGGCGTTTTTGTTTCAAATGGAAGCAGGCGGATACGATAAAGCCACCGGGGATGGTGGTCCCAAATCCGATGGCACGGTAGCGCCGGAAAGACCCTGGTTGTTGCGCGGTTGGACGCCATGGGTTCTGTTGGCGGGGATTACGATTTTGTTTTGGGCCAGGACGCTCAGCTTCGAGTTTGTGTGGGATGACGAATATTTCATCGAGCGATTGCCGTCCATCCGCTCGTTGAAAAACATTCCTGAGATGTTTTGGTCTCTGGATGCCCAATCGGCTTATCCAAAGGGTTTTGTCTTGTTTCGCCCGCTGCGCACCGCCCATTACGCCTTGTTGTACGCGCTGGGCGGCGGCGAGCCGCCGAAGGCGTGGTTGTTTCATCTGGCCAATGTGCTCTGGCATGCGGCGGCGGTTCTGCTGCTTTTTTCAATTCTTCGATCTTTGCTGGAGCGGTACATACGGGGCGATGAAAGGGATGCGCCGGCGGGGCTGGCGTTGGTTGCGGCTTTGGGATTTGCGTTGCACCCGGTTGCAACCGAGGTTGTTTGCTGGGCAAAAAGCCTCGACGATCTGATGGCAACAGTCTTTGTGCTGGCCGCGGCAAGACTGCTGTTGTCGCGTGAGCTGACCAACTTGAAAGTATCTGCTGCGCTGCTCCTTTTTGTTTTTGGATTGTACTCGAAGATTTCGGCGGCGCCTTTTGTTATTCTTGCTGCGTTGATATTGCGATATGTGCAACGGCTGGAGTTGCGCCGCTGTTTCGGCTGGACGGCGGCATTTGGCGCCGTGCTGGTCGCTTTCATGGTTCACCGCCATCTTGTCATCGGGCGCACAAGCCAGACTGCGCCAATTTCAGGAACATACGCGCAAACTTTGCTGGACACGATTGCCTGCGGCCCGACGTATCTGCGCTTGTTGTTTGGAGCGCCGCCATTTTGCATTGATTACGGTTATCTGAAAGGCGGCCATGCAATCTTCGATTGGCAGGTGGCAGCAGGCCTTGGGTTGGCGGCAGCAGTTGTCATTATGGCAATTCGCTTTTTACGCCGCGACGGTACGGTAATGGCAGGGCTTGGGCTGGCATGGATCGGATTGATGCTTTTGCCGGCGTCAAACCTGATTCCCACCATGCAATACATGGCCGAGCGTTTTCTTTATCTTCCACTGGCTGGATTTTGCATGTTGTTGTGCTGGCTGGTCCAACTGGGACGATGGAGGGCGGGTGTTATAATTTTGTTTTTGGCGTCTGCAGTCTGGGGTGTTGTTGCGTGGGAACGTGCCGGAATTTGGCGGGATGAATTGACGTTGTTTGTAACAAGCGCGCTGGACAACAACGCAAGCGAGCGAGTTGTGGCCAACGCCGTATCCGCCACGTTCAAACTTCCCCACATGCGGCAGGTGTTTCGCACAGAGCAAGTCCCCGGCGAGATCGCGCGGCATACATTGGCGGACGCAGAATCACTTAAACTGGCAGACTGGCCGAAGGTGCAAAAAACCACAGAAGAACTGGCGCGGCTCTTTCCAACAAACGAGGCTGCATTGTCAGCGCAAGGCATTGTGCTCGCAATGACGGGGCATCCCGGAGAAGCGATGACATTTTTTGAACGATCGGCCACTCTTCAGCCCCGGAAAGTTGTTTGCTGGAATAATCTTGGGCAGGCCGCGCTGGCAGCGGGCGAGCTTGAAAAATCAAGATATGCTTTTGAACGTGCCTTGAAACTGGATGCAGAAAATGACACAGCCCTGGGCGGAATGGCGCAGTTGCATTTACTTCAGGGAAGGGCGGCTGAGGCGCTGGAATTGGCAAGACAGCGCGTCAAGTTAAAGCCGGATAATTCTGAAGCAAAGCGGCAACTTGAACTGATTGAGGCTGCGATAAAAGCGGCGGCGACAAATACGCCGCCTGTTTTGATCAAGCCGGGTGGTTGAGCGCGGAAATTCGAGGCGACCTGCTACTGATCAATTTCGCCGTCGTCAGTCCCAAAAATCTCGGTGACTGGTTCCTGTTGTTTTTGTTTGTCAATGTTGAAAACGAACTGTTTGAATGCCGAGGCGACAAATTTGGCGGAGCCAAAATTGGGGCTGGATGCAAGCACTTCCTGGCCATCCCACTTTTGAAGTGTGAAAGTGAGGCTGCCGCGAGTTGAAAAGATCGCCTGGACATCAGTGGGCTTTTTGGATGGGACTTCGGCCTTGGCGCCTGCAAGCTCGATTACGGAAACGCGTTCAAGTGGAATATCCATATTTGCGAATGCGGTTGCAAAAACAACCTTGCCATCCTTGATGCTTAAGAGTGTGCCGGAAATTTTATCGCGATTTGAAAGCTCGATGAGGTCATCCTTGGATTTGGCGGCCGGAGCGGATGTGTCCTCCATTTTGCCATCCCATTCAGTGACTTTGATGTTGCTAATGCGGGTGTAACCGAGACCTTGCTGGCAGAAGAGAATGCCAGTGCCCGAGCCTATCCAGTCGGCATTGTCCTTCCACTGTTTCACAAGCGTGCCATCCAGCAACAACGCGAGGGTGCGCGCCTCCTTGTTTGCAAGGATTTCCACATGCATTTTATTTTTTGTGTGCATGAACGGCACCTCCGCCTGGCCGAGGTTATGGCCGCCGCCATTTCGCCGAACGCGTTGCAGGTAAATGTAACCCGAGTTCATCTGGAGCATGTAGGCGTTGTTTCCATATTCCTCGAAGCCGTCGGTGTACAGGTTCAATAAAAACTGCAACTGGCCGCGCCAGTTCAGGTCGAATTCAATGCGTGCCATTGGCGGTAATTTGACATCGCGCCCGATTGTTCCCGGACGGCTGGAAATGAAACTGCCATCCACATATCGCCACGCACCGGAACGGCCGCGTGAAGAGGTCCATCCTTCCATGCCCAGAGGCCCCTCAAAAATGGCTCCAGAACTTGCCTTAGTCATGCGAATGGCCTGCACATTTTTCCGCGGGAAAACCATCTGGCCGGCATAAACTGTGGCCAGAACCAGTTGGTTTGTATCAACGCTGATGACCTCGCCCAATAATTCATCGCCATTGGTCAGGCGCACAAGGCTGGCGCCTTCGGATTTCTTTTCCGGTTTGTCCGGATTTTTGCTGCCTACGGTTATCTTTGCCAATTTGGCCGGAAGAAATTCAATTTCAGCTTTTGCATCGGGCATTTTCCAGCGGATGCCCTTTTCGGCATCAATGGCGACCAGATTGCCATGCAGAATGTCCCCGTTGAGAAACCGGATTGAATCGGCATAGGCCGGGTCAACCGGCACAGCCTTCTCAGGGGCTTCGGCGTCCTTTGGCTTCGGCACCGCCCCGGAAGGGGCAAGCACGCGGCGGACTTGTTCCAGGGCCTGAATGCCCTCAAGTATGATTTCCGCGGATAGCGGAGCTGCCAGCGCCACGATCCCGAAAAGCGGGACCAATATCATGCTTTTTTTCTTCATCGTTCGTAGATTGGAAGGAATCTGTAGTTCAACGCAAGAGACAACAAGCAGGCGGATGTGGTGAATGTAGGCCCAAAGCTGCCTTCCCATGAGCCGTCGGCGCCCTGGGTGGCCAGCAGCGCCTTTATGTTAAGCGCATTCCATTCCCTCCAGGCCTTTTGCGACGTGTGAAAGTAAGCCTGCGAGGCGTAATAAAGGTAGTAATGAAAGTAACTGTCCTCACGAGGGGCCGAGCTTAAAAAGCGAGCGGCTGCGAGAAATGCCTTTGAGTTTTTCTGTTTTGCCAAAGCCAGCACCAGCGCGCCGATGGCTGTGCGTGGCGCGTTGCCTGCATCCGGTCCAGTATAACCAATGCCGCCATCCGGACCCTGACAGAGAAGGAAAAACCGGATGCCCTTTTGGATTGCTTCCTCAGGGATGCCGATGCCGGCATTGCGCGCGGCAAACAAAGCAACCATTTGCGCCCCGCTTACTGTGGTGTCGGCGTCGGACGTTTCCGGTGAATAACGCCAGGCGCCGTAGGCATTCCGCGCCTGGGCTGTTAGGATTAATTCCACCGCTTTTTGCAGAGCCGGCCCAAGGCGCGGGTTGCGAACCACGCCGTAGGATTCGGCAAGCGCGAGCGTGGCAAATCCATGATTGTACATTGAGTTGCCGATGTAGCCATTGCGCTCATTTTGTTGTGAAAGGATGAAATCAAGACCACGCCGGATGTAAGTTGCGTACGGGCCGGTGTTGGGGTCTTCACCGTGGGCGAGCATTGCCACAACTGCAAGGCCAACAACTCCAGGCTGGTTGCCATAGGTGTCCTTGAAGTTGCCTTTTTCGGTCATGTTTTTGGTAATCCAGCCCAGACCTTTTCTGTACATTCGCTCAACTTCCGGCGGGATTGAGTCCGAAAGCTCATCGGGGTCCTGGGCGGGCAGTGTGCCGGCCGGGAGCAGCAGACTCAACGCGATGAAAAACATTCCTGCCCGCTGCCTCAGGCTTTTGGCGCAAATGCCTGCTAATTGAGAGAATATTTGCATGGTCAGTTGGCCTTTTCTATTGCGTTGAAATAATTTTGGAGCGCCTCACGGTATTCGGCAGGCAGCACCCGCGTGCCGCTGCCGCTGACGCGCTCTGTTGTGCGGCTTGGGCCGGTGCGTCCACGCATGTCGCCCGTATATGTTTGATTTGGCCGGTCGGACGGCCCGCCGCCGGTATTGCCGCCCGGGGTTTGGCCGCCGGGCTGCTCGCCGACTTGCGGCTTGGCCTGCCCCATGGCCATCATCTGCATGAACGCCATCATGCCCTGCTGCTGCCCTTGTCCCTGTCCCTGTTGATTACTTTGCATCAAGGATTTTAGCGCCTCATCCAACAGATTCATGGCGTCAGTTTGCGCGTTAAAGGTCGGCTCATCCGTCCTTGGCCGCTCCAAATGGGCGGCGGCATCATCCATTGCTTCATTGGCTCCCTCCATCCAGGCGCGAGCCTTGTTGAACAGCCGGTCTTTCTTGAGTTTGCCCAAATCGCGGCTTAGTCCGTGTTGTTTGGTGGCAAGTTTGGAGGTGTCTTCAGTGTAGGTTTCACGGCCCTTCTTGAAAACGTCGAGCAAGCGGGTTTGTTCCCGCAAATTTTCCTGGCTTTCACGAATGCGCAGCAATTCGAGCATTTTTGCCAAATCTTCCTCTGACATCTGCTGCCCGCCGCCGCCACCGCCGCCACCGCCGCCACCGCCTTTTTCACCGTCAAGCATTTCCGCCCATTTGAAAAACTTGGCGGCCAGTTCCTGGCTCTGGCTCATGGCCTGCGAGCCGATGTTTTCTTTGAGAAAATCTCCGACTTGCGCAAGAAGGTCCACGACTTTGGTTTCCTCCATTTGTTGGTGGACTTCGCCATGTTTTTCGGACTGTGTGCGCTGATAAAAGCGCTGGATTTCATCCTGCAATTTGCGGGTTTGTTTGCTGGCTGCTTCCTGGTTTGCAGCGAGGTTGTTTATGTTTTTGCGCACTGGCGGGGGAAGTTTTTCCAGACTCAAGCCGATGGTTTCAGGCAGTGTTTTTTGCAGATTTTCGGCGACGCCTTTTTCGGTTTCGCCCATTGCCCGGAGGCGGTCTGCAAGGCTCTTGGACTGCATCTTGTCGAGAGTGGCGGCCATCTTCTTTTGAAGGTCTTGCAGATTTTGGAGGGCTTCCTGTTCTTGTTGATGGGCCTGTGAGACTTCTTCGGAGCGTTGTTGTGGATTTTGTGCTCCCTGGCGCAGTGAGCGCATGGCATTGGCCATCGGCTGGCGGGCGATGTTTTGCATAATCTCGACATTTTCAGTCCATTCCTTGATGGTATCGGTGGGAATGGATGAATTGCGCATGGCTTCGCGGGTGGTTTTCAAACCTTCCTGCGCCAGCTTTTCCAAATCGCGCTGGTAGTCGGCCTGCTCCTGTGCCTGTTCATTCAACTGTTTTCCGGTCTCCTCGCGGGACATTTCTTCAGGCTTCATTTCTTTTACCAGTTTGGTATCTCCGGCCAAATTTTCCTGTTTGCGCGTCAATTCTTCGATGGCGGCGCGCAATTTTTCAAATTCATCCATGATAAGCCGGGCATGCTCCTCTTTGCTCATGATAAAGATGCGATGAAGGGCGGACTCGGCAGGCGGACGGCCCGGCAGGTAATCCTCCGCCAGCGCTCTCAAGCCGACATGTGAACCCGGAGGCAGGTGCAATATAAGCGGCGAGAACTCATATTTTGCCTCCATTTTTTTCTCCTGCCAGCCGCCTGACTTGACGGTGTTGGTGCGGACTTTGACATCATCGCCCTGTTGCGGAAGGGCTATTTCCAGCTTCATGGATATGTTTTTCAGTCCGTAGTCATCCGCTGCGGTTATGCGAATGGGTATGACTTCATCTTCAAGAACTGCAATCGCCCTGCCAAGCTCCGGCATGTCAACTTGCGGCGGCTGGTCTTTTTGGGCGCTGATGGCCAGCAGAATGGGGGATTTGACGCTCAAACCAAGCTCGTCTTTCCATGAAAAGCCGAGTTTCATGTCACCTGCCACCGTCACCGGCGGAGTTGTGAAGGTGTCATCCTTGACCGTAATCGGCGTGGCGCGTTCGATGCCCATGCTGGCTTGCAACAGGCGTCGGGATGTTTTTCCGGTAAAAACAACCCGGCTGCCTTCCAGGGCTGTAAAGCGCCCGTTTTTAACCTCGCGTTCGATGTCAGGGTAGTGCAAGTAATCGGGGAATTGCATCTGTGCGAGCATCGTTTTCAGTTCCGGCCTTGGGGTTGGTTTTACGTGAATCAGGCGGCTGACGTCGCCGATTCTCAGGCGCAACTTGCCATGTTCGGTTTGTGGCGGGACTTGAAACAGCACCCAATGCTCAAAGCCTTTTAACTCGGGCGGCGGTGGGCTTGATGCAGTTGTGCGAATCTGAGTTTGGATAGGTGGCTGGCGTTCGTACTGGCAGTAGGCGGCAAACGGTTTGTAAAAGGTGCGGTTGGTGATGCCAACTGCAATCTCAAACGGTTCCCCATGCGGCACCACCATTTGCTCCGGCAGTTTTGAAAGTTCAACAAACGTGTAGCGTGGTGTTGAGGCAACCGGCAGAAGCCAGCGCAGGAATGCGTTTGCGCCTGCCTGCGGCACGATTAACACCGGCGCGAGGATGAGAAGCAGGAGGATGATGGCGGCAAGACTGTACAGACGCGGTTTGCGCGTTGCCACCGCCAGCCGGAAATCGAATCGCAAAGCTTCCTGGGCGACTTGGTTTATGGCGGCGTGACAGAGGGCAGGGGAGACATTTGCAGGACGGCTATTTTCGTCGGCCAGCTCCACAATGCCCAGAAGGCGATCGCCGAGGCGCCGGTATTGTTTCTGAACGATATTTGCAAGGGCGCGTGCATCCCTGCGCTTCCATACCCAGAGGCGCAGCCAGCCTGCAACGAACCATGCCAGCACCGCAACGCCAATGCCTGTGAACAACATGCGCAACCAGACCGGCGTATCCCAGAATCTGTCGGATATGAAAAGCAGGGCGTAGGACAGCAGCAAACTGCAGACAGCCCCGGCCACAGCGATAATGGTGTCCACACGCCAGAGCCGCCGCTCCAAAACTGCAAATTGCTTCCGGAGGGCTTCCGGCAGTTCCACAAGTTTTTCAGTCTGTGTGCGCATTGTCAGCCTGCCGCCGGCAGAATATTTCCGGTCATCTCAAATGACGCCTTCATAATTTGACGGCTTTTGGCCGCTTTTCGTTCCAAATAAAATGCCAGAGCGGCGTTTTAATTTCCATCCCCATATTATCCCGGTATCAACATCATAGCATACCTGCCAATTTCCTGCCCGTCCAATAAATACCCAGCAGAAAAATAATCCCGCCGGCCCACCATGGATTCGACCAAAGCCGGATTCGCACTTCCAGCGGCTTGTTCAGCGGCAGGGCGGAGATGTGCTTCACGATGTCAGGCAGCTCGCGGTATGTGGCGGATTGGCCCCGTGTCAGCTCGGCTATTTCGCGCAGTATCGCTGCATTGACCGGTTGACCTAATTTTTCGCGCTGAATCCGGGCGACAATAATGTCGGTTTCAAGATTCCTTGCCGCCTTGTCGCAAGTTATCAGAACTTTGTATTTTCCGCCTTCTTGAGCTGTGAAGGCGCCTTTGAATACTCCCCAGCCGCCTGGGACGGCGCTTAGCTCGATTCGTTCGGTGCGGCCGGATGGCGCTGTGATAACGGCGTGGACAACGCCTTTCTCCAGCGGCACGCCGCTGGCGTCAAAAACCGTTGCATTCAAGTAAATGCTCTCGCCGGCCTGCGGGGTTTCGGGGTTGTAAGCAAGGCGCATGCCCTTGCCGGCTGCGAGATGGCGTTTGTGCGACATCCAGCGGACGACCTGTCCCCAGAAGCGATAATGGTATTTATCTTCGACTCCGCGCCGCCATCGCCATGCTGCATCGGTTCCCATGAACAATGTTTCGCCGTTGCCATAAGGCCGGGTTACAAGCAGTGGGAGCCGCCCGCTGGCGTTGCGCAAAGTGGAATGAACTGCAAGAACTTCAGAGCCAGCCCGGCTTTTGAGCACTGCTGCGTTCCAGTAAAAGCCGGGTAGATTTCGCCATACCTCCTCATTGCGATTTTCGTCATTTGCAAGCATGGTCAGAAAATGGCCGCGGCCGGCGCTGGTGAGTTGAAGAGTTGACTCTGTCGGGGAACTGATGCCTTCGCGCTGGTTTTCGTCATAAATGACTGGTATCAGATCCCCTATTGCAGTGCCCATTAGTGTTAATTGGCGGCCCTGGTAGCCCGGCAGAAAAACCAAGCCGCTGCCCTGTTGTTCGACAAGGCCTTTAAGCAACTCCATCTGCTTTGCAGAAAGCTCGTTTTCACCGATGCCAACGTCGCCAAGAAAAACAACATCGTACTTTGACAATGCCTCCTTGGAGTCGGGGAAGGCCTTTATGTAATTTGTTCCATCGCCAAGCGGAATGCCTGGATGGAACAAAAGGCACTCGACTTCAACACCCGGATCGCGCATCAGGGCGTTGCGCAGGTAACGGTATTCCCAGCGCGGCAACGATTCGATTACAAGGACATGCAACTTTTCGGTGCGCACGGAGATTCTTAACATCTGGGCGTTGTTGTCTTCGAGGTATTCGCCCTCAACCACCGGCAGGCTCAGCTTCAGAGTCTTGTCCCCCAATTCGCGCGGTGTCCATATCAGGGTGTCTTGTAGCATGGCAAATGGCGGGATGGTTATTTCCTTGCGGACTTCCTCGCCTTCGGCACCTGAGAGAGTGATTGAAGTTTTGACTTCACGCGGCAGATAGCTTTGGACCTTGAACGGAATTGAAACTTGCTCGCCCAGAAGGCCGTAGGCAGGCGCTGCCACCTGTTGCAGTGCCAAATCTGGCAGGGGCGTTTCACTACCAACTGCCACTGTATAAATCGGGATGCCGCGCGCCCGGTAGCGGGTGGCTGCGGTCACGGGCGAGAGGCCAAGATTCCAGTCGCCATCGCTCAACAACAGCGCGGCCTTCAGGCGCGGATGTCGTTGCAAAGCGCCTTCAAGGGCGGCATTTATATCGGTTCCTTCCTCGCGGGCCGCCGCCGGATTGTTGGTCCCCTCGATGTTTGCAGGCGAGAACTCCTCGATGACAACCTGCGCGGTGCGTGTCCATGGTTTCCAGAATTGGTTGGTGCGTTGTTCCCGCAGCCATTGGTCCCTGCGGATTACAGTTTTGCCGTCCAGTTCGACATCGCGTGTCGTCATGCTTGTGGAGCCGTCGAAAAGAACTGCAATTTGGGGCGGCTCGGTTTGGATGATTTGACGCACCATCTCGGGTTTCAGCAATGTAAAGCCGATGGCGGTCATGATGAAGAAGCGCAACGCTTCCAAAATCCCGACGCCGCGAGTGGTGCCGCGCCTGCGCCAGTTTTGGTAGCAGAGCCAGGCGGCGCACAGCCAAAGCCAGCCTCCAAACAACAACACCGGCCATGATGCGGAAAATTCCCAGTGTGTCATAAGGGTCAGACCTTGACTTTCAGCCTTTCGGCTTCTGTTTTGGGAGGCAGGATCAACATGGCTTCGACCAGCAGGAATGCCACCATGATGAACAGGAATGTGCGCCACAATTCCGATTGCAGCTTTGACTCGCCCTGTTTTTGCTCCGTGAACAATTGGATTTTTACCGGCTCAAACAAAGTGCGCGCCTTTGCAGGCTCCAGCGTTTCCAGGTCGGCTTCGGCGGCCGGCCGGTTGACGGCTATGAGCCGCTGTCCCAGCCTGTAAACCCCGGCTTGCAGCCGCGCATCACGCCCGCCTTCGACCGGCAGAATTGTTGTACCGGCTTCAACTGGAAGCGTTGCGCCGCACTCAAGCAAATCGGCTTGCGTGAAGCGCCTGCCGCCATCACTTATCAACCGCTGCACAAGTGGAACCAACACCAGCCCCTCCCGCAGGTTTGACCATTCGGGATGCGGTGAGCTGGCGCAAATCAACAGCCTTCCCCGGCCCAATGCGCGTTGGATTAGACAGGGGCCGTTGTCCTCAAAACCAGCCAAAACGGTCCCTTCTCCGCGCAGGGCCTGTCTGCGGAAAATAGCCAGCTCATTAAGCGGCAGACTCAGGCCTTCATCGGTCTTTGCCAGCGGCCCTTCTTTTTCCTCCCATTTGCCGATTTTCCAGAATTTTTCAGGCTCAGCCGTTTCAACATCACCGAGGGAAAGGCCGAAAAGACTCCCATTTTCACCGGCCGCCCAGACCAACAAACTTCCGCCTTCCTCGACAAATGCGCGGAGTTTTTTGGCGGTTTCGTCTTTCGGCGGTGGGGCTGCCCAGAGCAGGAGTGAATAACCGCTTAATGGGATTTGCGATGCTTGCTCTGGAGTGATGATTTCGGCCTGCCGGTTTGTATCGGCTGGGATGGGAGCGGCGGCAAGTTTTAGAATGCGGCCCACTATTTCATCCGTGGCGACGACTGCGGATTTTAACGGGACTGGCGGGCCATAAACGTAATAGGCCACATTGTCCCTGGGATTGTTGTCGGCCTGCAGCTCGACCCGGCCCCATCCGATGGCAGTGGGGCTGTCCAATGTAATTTTGTGGCGGTAACGAAAACTCTGGCCTTGAACCTGCAAATCGAGCGTGGAACGGCTCCCTTCCGATACAAAGGTGAGAGAACGTGTGGATGGGGTCGGGTTGTTCCGTTCCAAATCAAGCACGAGATCCACTTCTGGCGGGTCTGAGCGATAGCGGCGGTTGACTTCCGCCACTGCAATTGCCGCACTCTCGGTTTGAGCCGGTTGATCGAGTGCCAGAAGCCTAATCCTGGCCGTTTGCGGCAAAGCGGCGAGTTGCGCCGCCACAGCCGGCCATCGCGTGCTGTCCGGATGCCAACTGCTGCTTTGCAAATCGGAGGCGATCCAGATTTCCACTTGTCCGGGTTTGTTGCGACTGAGCCAGTCTGCAACTGTTTGCAAAAGGGCAGGCATGTCGGCGGCTGTATCGGTGGGAGCTGTTGCGGCCAGTTGCGGCAGCGACATCGCGTCGCCAACTTCCTGCGGCTGGCGCAGGGCCGAGTCAAAAAGAATCAGGCGGCTGGTTTCCTCATAACCTTTGGCGGCTTCAGCCAGAAGGCGTACGGCTTCCTGGCGTTTTGAAGTTGAGCCGCCGGGCATGCGGGCTTCCATGCTGGCCGAGCGGTCAAGCACCATTACAATGGCATCTGGCGCGGGATGCAGCATCCAGCCCACCCAGCCGCCGGCAAGCGGGCGGCTGATTGCAAAAATCAGGGCGCACAACGCCAAAACCCGCATCGCCAGCACCAGCCACTGGCGGAGTTTTGCGTAGCGTGTGGATTTGCGGGTGGCAGCCAGTAGAAACATCATGGCCGCCCAGTGCATGGTGCGGTGCCGCAGCCGGTTGAACAGATGAATGATTATTGGCAGCGCGGCCAGCGGCAACCCCCACAAAAGGACTGGTTCGAGGAATGTCATTTTGTCTTCAATGCCCTGGCAAGAAGGAATTCGCCCAGGACTTCCTCGTAATTCTGGTCGGTGACCGCGGGGCGCAGCTCTATGCTGAAACGCATGCAGCCCTGGCGCAGCTCCTGCAGGTGCTGATTAAGCGCCCGCAAATATTGCTGGCGGATTATGGCCGGTTCCGCAAGCAACATCTCGGGCGATTCCAAATCCAAAAAGCGCATCGGACGGTCAAACGGAAAATCCAGCTCAAACCTGTCCATCAGATGAAACAACACGACATCGTGTTTTTGAAAGCGCAGGTGTTGCAGGCAGTCCAGCAGCGGAGCTACCGGACAAAAAAAGTCGGAAAATATCAACACAAGCGCGCGCTGGCGGATTTTTTCCGCAAATTGATGCAAAGTCGGGATGAGCGCGGTTTCACCCCTGGCCTCCAATTCCTCGATGGTATCAAAAATGGCCTGCAAGTGGGCCGGATTGCGTTTGGCCGGTATGTCATGTATGACCTTTTCGCCGGCGCACATCAGGCCGGCGGCGTCGCCTTGTTGGATGAACAGGTAGGCGAGTGTGGAAATCATGCGTCTGGCATAATCGAGCTTGTTTTCGCCCGCGCCTGTGAACCCCATGGAGCCGCTGCAGTCAAGAACCAGATAGCAGCGCAGATTGGTGTCAGCTTCAAACTCCTTGATGTAAAACCGGTCTGTCCTGGCGTACACCCGCCAGTCAAGCCGCCGGATATCATCGCCGGGGACGTACTTGCGGTATTCGGCAAACTCGACGCTGGAGCCGCGATGCGGGCTTTTATGCAGGCCGGCCACGGTGCCGATCATTGGCAGACGTGTGCCAATGGGCTGCCGGGACAACCGGGCCACCACCTTGGGATCGAGAAACCTCCTGGCGCGCCGCTCAGCCACGCTTTTCTTCTCCCTGAAGTTCGGCCCACAATTTGTTTATGATTTCCTCGCTTGTCACGCCTTCGGACTGCGCCTGGAAATTCGTCAGAATCCGGTGGGTCAAAACCGGGTGCAAAACAGCTTCAACATCCTCCATGCGCACCAGATAGCTGCCATGCAGGACCGCATGCGCCTTTGCGCCTTTGATCAGATATTGCACTGCCCGCGGCCCTGCGCCCCATGTTACCCAGCGGCTTATCCATTCAGGACTGCGCTCGCCGCGTGGCCGCGACATTCGCACAAGGTCAACCACTGCATCGTAAACATGATCGGGCACCGGCACGCGTTCAACCAGTTCCTGGTACGCCATGACGCGCGGACCATCGAGCAGACGCCGCAGTTGCGGAGGCGAGCCAGTTGTGGTTTCACGGGCTATGCGGCGCTCCTCATCGCGGCTTGGATATTTGACATGTATGAAGAACATGAACCTGTCCAACTGTGCTTCCGGTAGCGGATAGGTGCCTTCCTGTTCGATGGGGTTTTGGGTGGCCAGGACGAAGAACGGCAGCGGCAGGGAAAAGTTCTTTCCGGTGGCCGTCACCTTGTATTCCTGCATTGCCTCCAGCAACGCCGACTGTGTTTTTGGCGGCGTGCGGTTTATCTCATCGGCCAGCACTATATTTGCAAAGACCGGGCCTTTGACGAACTCAAATGCCCTGCGGCCCGGCTGGTCTGTTTCCTGAAGTATGTCGGTGCCTGTGATGTCGGAGGGCATCAGGTCGGGTGTGAACTGGATGCGGCTGAACTGCAGCGACATCACGTTGGCCAGCGAATGAACCATGAGCGTTTTTGCCAGGCCGGGCACACCCATCAACAGGCCGTGGCCGCGCGAGAGTATGCAAATCAACAGCTTTTCTATGACATCGTCCTGGCCGATAATGACCTTGGCAATTTCCTGCCGGAGCTGCTCATAGAGTTGCCGCATCTCGTCAACCGCTGCAACGTCGTTGTCCGATAGATGCGCCATGGGCGCCGCATTGGCTGCGGTCCCGTTTGAAACGAGGTTTTCACTCATAATGTCCAAATAGACTCAAATGTTCTGCGGAAACTAACTTGCATCCGGCTTTAGCGCAAGGCCAAAGCAAAGTTTATTGCTTTGGAAATTCTTATTTGCGGTTGGGCTGTTCATGCACAAACTTTACATGCCGGCTAATGGTCAATTTGGGATGGAGATGAACATAACAGAAAGTCAGACAAGGTTGCAGCAGCCAACCGCCAATGAGACAACGGCGGGAAATTATTTTGTTGCCAATTACCCGCCGTTTTCGTTCTGGCGTCCGGAGCTTGCGGGGGAGGCGATTGCGGCTTTGAACAAAGCCCCTGGAAATGGGGTGCCATTGGGATTGTATCTGCACATCCCATTCTGCCGCAAACGATGTCATTTCTGTTATTTCAAGGTTTACACAGGCATGAATGCGGCTGCAATCAGGGCCTACCTGGAGGCGGCAATTGCGGAGTTGCGCCTGTACCATGCCATGCCCTTTATAGGCGGGCGGCATCCGGAATTTGTCTATTTTGGCGGCGGCACGCCTTCCTATCTTTCCGTCGAACAGTTGCAAGGATTGGCCCGGCAATTGCAGGAAATGCTGCCGTGGGACAGCGCCCGCGAGATAACCTTTGAATGTGAGCCGGGCACGCTGAGCAGCGAGAAACTCAAGGCGATTCGCGAGCTTGGTGTGACGCGGCTTAGCCTTGGCGTGGAGAATTTCAACGACCACATCCTTGAAATCAACGGCAGGGCGCATCGCTCTGCAGAGATATATCGCGCATGGCGGCAGGCGAGGGCATTGGAATTTCCGCAAATAAATTTGGATTTGATTGCAGGGATGGTGGAGGAGACGGAGGCGAACTGGCGGGAGTGCGTGGCACGCGCCATTGAACTTCAACCCGACAGCGTCACCATTTACCAAATGGAAATTCCGTACAACACGACAATTTATCAGCGCATGAAGGCGGAGGGCCGATTGACGGCGCCGGTTGCCGACTGGCCGACAAAACGCGCATGGGTCAGTTACGCATTTGATGAGTTGGAAAAGGCGGGTTATACGCTGGCGAGCGCCTACACGGCTGTCCGGAATCCTGAGCGCACCCATTTTGTTTACCGTGACAGTTTGTGGCAGGGGGCCGATATGCTGGGGCTGGGCGTGGCTTCATTTTCCCATATCGGCGGGGTGCATTTCCAAAACCTGCACGATTTCGAGCCTTACATCGCAGCCGTACAATCCGGGCGGCTTCCGATCTGGCGCGCGCTTACACCCACGCCGGATGAACGCCTGATTCGCGAGCTTGTGCTTCAATTGAAACTGGGCCGGGTCAGCCGCGCCTATTTCAGGAGCAAGTTTGGTGTCGAACTGGCAGAGCGCTTTGCGGAGCCGATTCGCAAGCTGGTGGAGCTTGGACATCTGGTCGTGCAGGGCGACGCCGTGATTTTAACACGGGATGGGCTGCTGCAGGTTGACAGGTTGCTGCAGGAGTTTTTCCTCCCGGAGCATCGCAACGCCCGCTACGCCTGAAAACACGCATGGCAGCAATTCAAAACAGCCTTTGCAATGCGCCGGAGAGGCCGGTAACCGCCGGCAGCGCGGTCGCGTTGCTGCGCCGGTTCTACAGCCAGGCCGGCGCGCCGCCTCCTCTGATTGAGAGCATTGCTGCTGATGCGCTGCCGGAAGTGGCGAGGTCATTGCTGGCGCATGACTCGGACATGACATCAACCCTGGAGCAATTCTACAAGGCTGCCATCCACATCCGCGTGCTGCGACGTGAGCGGCTGCACAGCCTTTACCTGCGCGAGGTGGTGCTTGTAACTGAAAACGGACTGCCGGTTGAATATGGAGTCATAAAAATAGATTTGAACCGTTTTCCCGGAGAAGCCCGCCAGTTGATACTGGCGGAACGCCTGCCGTTGGGACGGATTTTGCAGGAAATGCAGATTCCATATTTAAGCCGTCCCCAAACTTTCTATGCCATCAGTCCAAACCGTTACATTGCGGAGCAACTCGGGCTTGAAAGCTGCCCTAAATTGTATGGCCGGAGAAATTTGCTGCTAAATCCGGAGCGGAAGCTGCTGGCTGATGTGCTTGAAATTCTTGCGCCTGCGCAAGCGGGTGAATTTTTTGAAATTTAGCCTTATGAAAACAACCAACGATTCAGTTTATGACGTAATTGTAATTGGCGGGGGTCCAGCCGGTTCTTCGGCTGCGGCGCTTCTGGCTGAAAATGGCCGGCGGGTGCTTTTGCTGGAACGGGAGAAATTCCCGCGCTACCACATTGGAGAATCGCTGTTGCCGTTTACCTACTACCCATTGCGGCGGCTGGGGCTTATTGAGGCGATGCGGAAGTCGGAATTTGTAAAAAAGTACAGCGTGCAGTTTGTTTCCAAATCCGGGAAAGCATCCCAGCCATTTTACTTCAATACGCGTTATCCGGAAGAGGTGGCGCAGACGTGGCAGGTGCTGCGCTCGGAGTTTGACGAAATGCTGTTGAATCAGGCGCGGCTGAAGGGTGCGGATGTGCGCGAGGAAACACGTGTCGAAGAGGTTATTTGGGAGTCTGGCTATGCTACTGGCGTGCGCGCCTGCACCAAGCAGGGGGTGAAATTGGAGTTTCGCGCCCCGTTAATTTTGGACGCCACCGGCAGGGATGCGTTGAGCGCAAGCCGGCTCAACTGGCGTATTCGGGACCCGTATCTGAACAAAGTGGCGGTATGGACTTACTACGAGGGTGCGATGCGCGATCCCGGACTGGACGCCGGCGCCACCACAGTAGCATACCTCGCAGAAAAGGGGTGGTTTTGGTACATACCGCAGCACCGCAACCGGATTAGCGTCGGAGTTGTAGCCGAGGGGAAGTATCTTACGCGCGATGGTGTGCGCTCTCCGGAAGCCATATTCCAAAGGGAAGTCAAGCAGAACGCCTGGATTCAGGCGCATCTGGCTCCGGGGCGACAGGTTGGTCAATATTATTTGACCAGTGAATTTTCCTACCGCTCAAAGTATGGGGCGGCCAATGGCCTTGTGTTGCTGGGAGATGCCTTTGGTTTTCTTGACCCGGTGTTTTCTTCGGGGGTGATGCTGGCATTGAAAAGCGGCATGCTGGCGGCGGATGCTGCGGAGGCAGCGATACAAGCCGGCGATTTTGGCGCTCATCGTTTTGCCGAATACACCCGACTGATGCAGGAGGGGATTGAAAACATGCGCAGGCTCGTTTACGCATTTTACAATCCCAATTTCAGCTTCAGAGTGCTGGCGGATAAACATCCGGAGGCGGTTGGTTTCGTTACGGACTGCCTGTCAGGGGATGTGAACAAGGATTTGAGCTGCCTGTACAAGGTAATCGAAGAGCAGGTTCCTGTTCCGGCGCCGTTGCCGTATGGAGCGCCAGCGCCGGTGTTGGGAACCGAACCTCTGCCTGTTTAGAGAAATGGATTGCGAATTCAGCATTACCCGCCGCGTCGAGTTTCCGGAGACAGATATGGCCGGCTTGGTGCATTTTTCAAATTACTTCCGGTACATGGAGGCGGCTGAGCATGCTTTTTACAGGTCAATTGGCCTGTCGGTAGCCACGCTTGAAAATGAGGGAAAAATCGGCCTGCCTCGTGTTCATGCATCCTGCGATTATTTGGGGCCGCTGCATTTTGAGGACAAGGTGGAAGTCCGGCTTGTTGTTGAAAAAATCACGCGGCGTTCCGTGACGTACGGTTTTTACATCCGCCGTCTTGAACCAGCTCCGAAGATGGAGGCTGCGCGCGGGCGTGTAACCGTGGTTGCGGTGCGGCGCCAGTCCGATGGCAGGCTTGAGGCGGTGGCGCTTCCTGATGGCTTTCGTTCAAAACTTGAATCTGCCGGCAGCCTGCGGCCTGCACAAGCGGCGCGGCCCGGACCGAAACATCAAATGGACGACAAACAATGATGCAAAACACACAATCTCACGAATCGAGCTGGCTGATTTTTGCGCTGATGACGGCGTTGTGTTGGGGGCTGTATGGGGTGTTTCTGCACAACGGGCAGTTGGCAATGGGCGATCCTGTGCATGGACGCTACAAGGCGTTTTTATGTGTTGGGCTGGCATATTTTTTGACGGCTGTGCTTGCGCCGCTTGGATTGTTGATTGCCCAGGGGGCTTCGTGGAGTTATCCGCTGAAGGGCTTTGCATGGTCGCTGCTGGCAGGCGCGCTGGGGGCGGTGGGTGCGCTCGGCGTGCTGCTGGCGTTTGGCGCAAAAGGTCCGCCAGCGGTGGTGATGTCAATTGTCTTTGCAGGCGCTCCTGTCATTAATGCAGTTACCTCGCTGCTTCTGCATCCACCCCATTCCAGGCTGCCGTTGCCATTTATTGTTGGTCTGATCATGGCGGCGGCAGGCGGATGCCTTGTTACGCTGTACAAACCGGCGCCGCCCAGACCGGCTGTTGTGCAGCCGGTCACATCTGCTGCCGGCGCGACCACCAATGCAAGCTCCAATCCCGTCCGGTGAAAGAAAATCCCAAGAGAGTTTCCGTGGGTTCAACTGGAGAAATGGCGGGTGATTTCGGGAAACACGAAACTTTTGATGGCGCTGACGTGCATTCGCCGGGGCATGGATTGACCCGCAGCGAAATTGAACAGATTCAGCAGACGCGGTTGCGAGTTGTTTTGCAGCATCTGCAGCATGGGAATCGTTTTTATGCCGCCAAACTTGCCGCCGCCGGATTGGGGCCTGTTGAAAATGTCACTTTGGACGAATTTCGACAAAAATTTCCATTCACCACCAAGGAGGAATTAACCGCTGATCAACAGGCGCATCCGCCGTATGGCACGAACCTGAGCTTCCAGCTTGAAAAATACACGCGGTGTCATCAGACAAGCGGCAGCACTGGCACACCGTTGCGATGGCTTGACACGCCCGAAAGCTGGCAGGCGATGCTGGACAACTGGGATGTCATTTTTGATGCAGCCCAGATTACGCCTTCCGACAGGCTGCTTTTCGCGTTTTCATTCGGGCCGTTCATTGGCTTTTGGACTGCCTTCGAGGCGGCGGTGCGCCGCGGCAATTTCTGCCTTGCAACCGGGGCGATGACCAGCGAGGCGCGCCTGATGGCGATTCGCGACCATCGTATTTCAGTCCTGCTTTGCACCCCAACCTACGCACTGCATCTTGGGGAGATTGCGCGCGCAAACAATTTTGCTTCCGACAGTCTCAGGCTTGTTCTTACTGCAGGCGAGCCTGGAGGATGCATACCCGGGGTGCGTTCACGCCTCGGCCAGCTCTGGCCGGGTGCGCGTGTATTCGACCATCATGGGATGACTGAATCAGGCCCCGTCACATTTGAGTGCCCGGCCCGGACGGGGGTGTTGCATGTGATTGAGAGCGCCTTTTTGGCGGAAGTCATTGAAGCTGGTTCGGAAAGGGCTGTTGCTCCAGGAGGTACAGGTGAATTGGTTTTGACAACACTACGGCGTGATGGCTCGCCGTTGATTCGCTACCGGACCGGCGATTTGGTGCGGCGCTCGAAGTACACCCGATGCGCCTGCGGGCGTTATGAGATGGCGCTGCCGGGCGGAATTTTGGGGCGTCTGGATGACATGGTTTTCGTCCGCGGCGTCAACATCTATCCGGCGGCGATTGACAATATCGTCCGCAGTTTCCGCGAGATTGCTGAGTACCGCGTTTTGCTTGCCACGAAAAAAAGCATGGCCGAAATCGAAGTTGAAATTGAAACCATCGAAAAATGCATGGATGAATCTGATGTGGCAGCCCGGTTGCAGCGTGCTTTTCAGACGGCATTTAATTTGCGGATACCTGTGAAACTCGTTCCGCGCGGCTCGCTGCCGCATTTTGAAATGAAGGGCCGCCGGTGGCTCAAGATTTGAGCAGAACAGCCGTTCGCAGGCCGTTGATTTCGATATAGGAACGGAGGCGCGTCGGGGCGGCTAGGTTATTATGCCGCGCTTGCTGGCGCGGATGAATGCCAACAGATGCTGGATTTCAGGAATCGGCGGAAGTTCCTTTTCAACCTCCTCAAGAGCCTTTGTCAACAAAAGGCCCTTCCGGAAAATAATACGATGCGCCTGTTTAATCACCTGCTGCGTTTCTTCCGGAACGCCTTTGCGATCAAGCCCGACTTTGTTTATGGCCCGGGTTTCAGCCGGGTTGCCGTCCACTACCATGAATGGCGGCACGTCCTGCGCAACTTTTGTGCATCCGCCGATCATTGCTATTTTGCCAATGCGACAGAATTGGTGTACTGCGGACAGTCCGCCAATGACTGCGCCGTCCTCAACAATCACATGGCCGCCAAGCGTGGCGACATTTGACATGATGATGTTGTCGCCCAGCGTTACATTGTGCGCCACGTGCGCGTACGCCAACAGCGTGTTATGCGAGCCAATCACGGTGCTCTCGCCGTCGCCGGTGGCGCTGTGAACGGTCACGTATTCGCGGAAAACATTGCAATCCCCTATGCGCGTAAAAGTGCGCCCGCCTTTCCACTTCAAGTCCTGTGTCTTGAGGCCGATGCTGGCGAAAGGGAAGAATTCATTTTGTTTTCCAATTGTTGTCAGGCCGTCAATAACAACATGCGAATGCAGGCGACAACCGTCGCCAAGCACCACATTTTCCCCAATGATGCAATATGGCCCAATGTGGCAATCAGCGCCTATTTGGGCGCCCGGATGAACAATGGCTGTTGGATGAATCATTCGCGCTCCGCAACAACAAACGTTATTTCGGCCTCGCTGACCACATCATCGTTGACCTTGCAAACACCCTTGGCCTTCCCCAGTTTGCCGCGCATTCGCACCATCTCGACATCCACTATCAGCACATCGCCGGGTCTGACCGGTTTGCGCCATTTGACATTCTCGGCGGACATGAAGTAGGCGAGCTTGCCGGCATTCTCGGCCTGGCGCATCAGCAGAATGCCCGCAACCTGCGCCATCGCCTCCAATTGCAGCACTCCGGGCATGATAGGGTGTCCCGGGAAATGCCCTTCAAAATACGGTTCGCCAATGGTAACGTTTTTCTGGCCGATCACGCGGTTACCCTCAATTTTCAGGATGCGGTCCACCATGATAAACGGGTAGCGATGTGGTATTATCTGCATGACTTGGTCTATGTTCAGGCTTGCGCCCTCCTTCACCAAGTCTGGCGTTGCAGCGCTTCGGTCCACCCCGTCTGCCACCTGCACGCGCTCGCGGCGCGGGGTTGCGGATGCCTTTGGCGACTCCGGCGGCGGCGAGAACGTCTGCACCGCTTCAATCGGCTTTCGCATCTGCGCGTAAATCGCCTTTGCCAGCTCGCAGTTGGCGGCGTGACTCGGCTTTACGGCGATGATGTGCGCCTGCAGCGGCCGCCCCACAAGTGACAAATCCCCGATTATGTCCAGAATCTTGTGGCGTACAAACTCTTCGGGGTAACGCAGCGGCTCGTTGGTCAGAACTGCATCCTCACGGATGATGACCGCGTTTTCAAGGCTTCCGCCCTTGATCAGGCCGTTTTTGAACAACGCCTCGATCTCCTCGAAAAAACAAAATGTCCGGGCATGCGCCAGCTCTCTTGCCCAGCTTTCAGGCGTGATCTCGATGCTGTAAAATTGGGTGAAGCGCCCTTGTTTATCAGCGCTGGTGCAGGTGATTTTGAATGTGTCATGGGGAAAAGCGGTCATGCAGCTTTCCCCGACGTTGATTTCCAGCGGCCCGCTCAGTTTGTACGGCTCCCGTTTTTCCGGAAGCGCGACAATGCCCGCCTCCTCAATCATTTTTACATATTGGCGTGCGCTGCCGTCGGCCACCGGCGGTTCCCCGGCATCAAGCTCAACCACTGCATTGTCCACACCGCAGCCGGCAAATGCGGCCAGCACATGTTCGACGGTATGAATTCTGGCATTGCCCCTGGCAAGGGTTGTGGAGCGCAGGGTGTCAGCCACCTGCTCAATCCTTGCCTCGATTTCAGGTTTGCCGTCCAAATCCACCCTGCGAAACCGGATGCCGGTATTGGCCGCAGCAGGCAGAAAGGTCATCCGCACCTTGTTGCCGCTGTGCAGCCCAATGCCGGTAAAACTTGCCGTTCCCTTCAATGTCTGTTGTTGCGACATGCCCCCCAGTTAAACAAACCTCGCTTTTTTCGGAAAGTCCCAATTTTTTTCGTGGCGCTTTCACGCAGTACGGCTAATTTATCGGCGCAACTTATGGCTACGATCAAACCGTTTCCGGCTCTACGGCCAAAGCCCGAATTGGCGGCATTGATATCCGCGCCGCCATACGATGTGCTTTCCACTGAAGATGCCCGCGCGATGGCCAGTGGAAACCCGTTGAGCTTTCTTCATGTTACCAAGCCAGAGATAGATTTCCCAGCCGGGGCTGATGTGTACTCGCCTGATGTATATGCGCGCGGGCGGGAAAATTTGAAGCGCTTGATGGAACAGGGCGCTTTGCGGACGGATTCGCGGGCGGCATTTTACATATACCGCGAAATCCAGGAGGGACATGAACAGACAGGACTAGTGGCGCTGGCAAGTGTCCAGGAATACGAGCAGCAAATCATCCGCCGCCATGAATTGACGCGCATTGAAAAGGAGGAAGACCGCGCGCGGCACATTGCCACTTTGAACGCCCAGACCGGGCCGGCGTTTCTGGTTTATCGTGATAATCCGGCGCTGTCGCCACTCAAGGAACTGGCGACAAGAATAACCGCCCAGCCGCCGGAGGTTGATTTCACTGCTGGCGATGGTGTGCGTCATATTGTGTGGCCCGTGGTTTCTGATTTGGATTTGAAACTAGTTCAAGAGCAATTCAACCTTATACCGCGCCTGTACATTGCCGACGGCCATCATCGCACCGCAGCAGCAGCGCGTGTGAGCCGCCAGCGGGGGGGCGGTGTCAACGCATGGTTTTTGGCGGTGATTTTTTCAAATTCACAGGTTCGCATACTGCCGTACAACCGCCTGTTGAAAGATTTGAACGGACTTGCGCCGGCTGAATTTTTGAAGCGAATTGAAACAGTTTTTGAACCGGTTTCAGGCAGTGGCCGGCAGCCGGAACAGCCTCATGAAGTGGGGTTGTACCTGCAAGGCAGATGGCGGTTGCTGCGCTTCAAACAGCCAGTTGATTCAGGAGATTTGGTTGAGCGTCTGGATGCTACTGTACTGCAACGAAGGGTGCTGGGGCCGTTACTGGGAATTGAAGACCCGCGCACAAGTCCCCGGATTCATTTCATCGGCGGTTTGCATGGCGTGGCCGAGATGGAAAAACTGGTCAACAGCGGCCAGTATGCATGTGCCTTCTCGCTTTGCCCGGTGCGGATTGATGATCTGATGGCGGTTGCCGATGCCGGCGGCATTTTGCCTCCCAAAAGCACATGGTTTGAGCCAAAACTGCGTGACGGTCTTTTTACCAATCTGCTACCGTCAGCCGCCTGAAAATTAGTCAGGCAATATGCGGCGGCGATACCATGGCGGAGTGGATGCCGGATGCGCCGGCGTTGTGAAATGGAAAGCTTTGCCATATAAAATTGTATTACGGTTGTAGAAGCGTGATTTTTCGAGATGCCTGATTCAGGTTCGGGATGCAGTTTGAAGGTTTTATCACCCGGGAAATGGCGGTATAAAAGGGAATCGGCAGCAGATAAAATCAGCGATTTAGTGCATTTTTCGTATTGCGCTGCCCATAAATCGAGATATATTTAGACGCAATGAAAACAGATGCGATAAAAGTATTCGTAAAGTTGCAGAAACAACTGCTCGAGGAAAAGGCGCGTTTGGAAAGGCGGCTGAGCGAAATAAATCAGGCGCTTGGACAGATGCAAACGCATACGCCATCGTATAGCGTTCCGAGGGCGGGGCAAATTGACCGGCGGGGTCTTGGCCGGCAAAACACCATATCTCTGAAAAAGGCGGTCATACAGGTGCTTGAGAAGGGGCCGATGACAAAGCCGGAAATTCTCGAAGCCGTCCAGAAGATTGGATATAAATTCACTTCTGGCAACCCGATGAATTACCTTGGTGTGATTTTATACGGCAGGAACCCGAAATTCATAAATGAGAACGGTCGGTTCTCACTGCCGCCGGATTATACGGGAGGCGGTTCAAAGGGCGCCTGAGGCGCAACAGCGCCGGCGACGCGACCGGGCAATTGATGCGTGATTAAATCTGGCCCTTTTGTTTTCAAAAGGGCCGGATTATTCATCTGTTTTCCAATAAAAATTCTGGCGTGGTGTCGGTGAACTTGGTAGGCTCGGGTGTATATCGAGCCTATGAACACCGAACAACTATACCAGGAGAGGTTGAACCGCTATGTAGCGGCGATGCGGAATGAACGGCCCGACAGAGTGCCATTGCGCCCGTTTGTGGCCGAATTCACCGCAAGATACGCCGGCTTTACCTGCCAGGAAGTTTGTCACGATTTTGAAAAGGCATTCACCGCGGCGCGTATATGCGCAAGGGATTTTGACTGGGATGCGGTGGTGCCAAACATGGTCTATGTCTGGACCGGGCTGACTCAGGCCATTGGCCTTCGATATTACGGAATACCAGGAATTGGCCTGCCGCACACATCCGGATTTAATTACATAGAGCCGCCTGAAGATCAGGCGTTTATGAGGGCGGATGAGTATGACGCCCTCATAGATGACCCAACCGGGTTCCTTTACAATGTATGGCTGCCGCGGGTCTCCACCGAAATTAGCCGGCCCGGGACGCCGTCCACGTACCGTAACAATCTTGCTCTAGTTAAGGGCGGCATGGCCATGCTGCACTATTTTTATTCATTTGGCAGGCAGATTGCCCTTATGCGGTCGGAGTCAGGCACGGTTTCTGCCATAGCCGGCATTTTCAAGGCGCCGTTTGACATATTGGCGGACAAGCTGCGCGGGTATGTCGGCCTGACAATGGACATGCACGAGCAGCCGGACAAGGTGCTGGCGGCATGCGAAGCGTTGATGCCGCATTTGTGCCATGTTGGATTGAGCACGGCTGATCCGTTGAAACAGGTGCCCATAGGATTTTGGATGCACCGCGGCTGTGTGCCATTTATCACACCGGCTCAATTTAACTCGCACTACTGGCCGACTCTGAAACCAATCATAGAGGAATTTTGGAAAAACGGTTATCAGACGCTCTTTTATGCCGAAGGAAACTGGAATGCGCATCTGGATGCTTTTGCGGAACTGCCGGAGCGCAGCATAATTTATCACGTGGACAGGGCCGATATTTTCGAGGTCCATCGCAAACTGGGTGATAAATTCTGCCTGAGCGGCGGAATTCCTAACACGCTTTTAAGCTATGGAACACCGGAGGAAGTGCGAGCTTGCTGCAAAAAGGTCATAGATGAAGTTGCGAAAGACGGCGGCTACATCATGGATGCGAGCGCCATCATGCAGGATGATACAAAGGTGGAAAATCTGCGTGCCATGACCGATTTTACACGCGAATATGGGGTTTATTCCGGGCCTGCTTACAAACCGGCGTTGCCAAAGCCGCATGGGAATGATCCATCGGCCAAAGGCCTGAATGGGCTGGCGGGCCGTCCGTCGCCGAAGATTCCGCCCGGCGTCTGCCTGCCATGGGATGAGAAGCTCAAGGAACTGCCTGAGTTGAGTGGAGACAAGGAGCTGTTGCGTAAGATATGGCAGGACATAGACGCCTTTGGAAACACGTTTATCTGGCAGTTGCTCCTGAGTTTCTAGCAGAGAGCCGAGTGCACAGATAATCGCACTTGAGAGATGCCGTGCTCTGCGCTGGTTGATTCTTTTCGCTGTGAAAGCCAGCGGTTTCGACATCCCCGATAAACATGGCGTAAAGAAGCGGAAAGGTGGGCCGGCAATTTTGGCGGCGCAGCCGGATGGTTTAGTTAATTGCGCTTAATGTCCATGGCCGGCGCCCTCCAAAAGGACAATCAACACGGCAATTGCGACTCCCAAAGCCAGGGCAAGGGTCAGCTTGACCCGGTCATGGGCATGAAATTGCAATTCGGGAAGCAAATCGCTTGCCGAGATGCAGAGAAATGAACCGGCGGCGAATGCGAGGGCAGCGCCAAGATAGGCCGGGTAGGCTTCGACTGATCGGCTTAAGCCCAGGTAAAATAGCAGTACGCCAATTGGTATCGCCAATGCGAACAGGCCATTGATAAGTTGCCGGTAATTGCGCGACCAGCCACCAGAGGCCATGAGTATGCCAATGGCCATGGCGTCAAATGGTTTGTGGAGGAAGATGACCAGAAAGGTTCCAAAACCGGCCAGCATCGCCGGTTCGTGGGAGTGCTTTTCAACTTCCATGCTGGCGGCCAGCGCCAGCCCGTTAATCAGCGAATGTAGTGTAAGCCCAAGAGCTGCGCCGCTCCATGACAGATGCCGGGCGGATTGGCTTGCAAGGCTGTAATGGTGTTCGTGGATATCTCCGGATTGTTTGTGCGAGGCATCTTCCAAAGCATCATGCAAATCTTCCGTGCACAGGTCTGGGTCTCCGTCCGGCACATCGTGGTGGTGGAAATGAAAAAACCGCTGGATGAGAAACATGCCCAGAAAACCGGCCAAAAGCCAGCCAGCAGCCTTGTCTGTGGATGAGAGTTGATGCAGTGCATGCGGCAGGAGGTGAAGCAGTCCGATGCCGAGCATCAGACCTGCAACGAAACTGGTTGCCAACTGGAGCCGGGTGTGGGTCAGTTTTATCCAAATTGGAATCCAGCCGCCGGCCAATGATGCCAGAAGAATCAGGCAACAATAAGCTGCCAGCAGAAAATTTGTCGGAATGGAATACCCACTCATAACGTCTCGTTCAAAATTATACCTGAAAATTAAATTCTGTCATCAAGTAAAAAAGCATTCTCCATGCGATTTTGACATTTTTTGTTGAAGCGGTTGATTTTGTGCTGACAGGCCTGAAAGTCAGGCTTCCTTCAGCGCTTGCAATTCGCGGTCTGTATGTCGCAGGCGGATGGCGAGGCCGCGTGCAAGACGGGCAAAAAGTTTTACTCCCAGGATTGGATGGGCCTTTGACAGTTCGTCAAATTTTGTCCGGGAGATGACGAAAAGCTCGGCGTCAGTCTGGGCGATGGCATCGGCCGAGCGTCTGCCCTTGTCCAAAAATGCGACTTCGCCAAAGAAGTTGCCACGGCCAAATGTGGCAATCAAAATGTGTTTATTGCGGTTAAGTGGTATTGAAATTCGGATGATGCCGCGGCGAATCAAAAACAGTTCATCACCGGCATCGCCTGCTTTGAAGACATATTCGCCTTGTTTGCAGGAGCGGATGGAAATGCACTCTTTTATGGCCGGGAGTGTGCCATCGCTTTCAAACTCGCGCAGCAGCTCCAATTCGGGCAATTCCATCGGCTTTTCTTCGCCCCGGACAAGCAGACGATGCTCCTCCAAAATGGCGTCCTCGGCCCATTCGAGTGCTTCGTCCAGGTTGTCAAATATTTTTATGGGGCTGCCTTGTTTGAGAAGGCCGGCCTGCTCGAAATAATCCTCGAGTTTCTGGCCGGATGGAAGCGAGGCTGGCAGGTCGCTGAACAGCAGGCAGCCGTCACGCTCTGCCAGTGTGGCGCTTATTTGGTCCAACAGATGCACGGCGGTGAAATCAACAGAAAGCACTCGGCGCATGTCCAGAATGACAAAGCGGCAGAGTTTCAAGTCGGCTTCCAAAAGTGACATTAACTGGTCTGTGGTTCCGAAGAAGAGACTGCCCTGCAGCTCGCAAACGACAGTGCGATGGCCGTATTGTTCCAGAACGGCCTGTTCTTCTGGCAGACGCACCCGCTTCGAAGAGATGCTGTTTCCGTAAATTTTCCGGCGAATGACCGAGCCACGGATTTGTTCTCTGATAAACAGCAAAATTGCCAGTGCAATGCCCGCGCCAGTGGCGGCGATAAGGTTGACTGTAACCGCCACCACAACAACCGCGGCAATGACCACGAAATCAAGAATGGTGGATTTTTGCTTCAGCAGCAGGAAACTGTGGCGGTCAAACATCCGGAGCGCTATGACAATCAACAGTCCTGCCAAAGCGGCCTTTGGAATCCAGCAAATCAACCATCCCAGCGCCAGCGCGGCCAGCAATACGAAAACGCCTTCCAAAACAGCGGCACGGCGTGTTTTGCCGCCACTTGTGTGGTTGACCAGAGTCGGCCCCATTGTGGCCGCTCCAGGCATGCCGCCGGCAATGGCAGACATGAGGTTTGACAGTCCCTGTCCACGCAATTCTTTGTCGGTATTAAACCTGCTGCGGGTCAGCGCATCCATCACCACAGATGTCTTTAATGTGTCTATGGATAACAACACTGAAAGGGTGATGGCAGCGGTGAAAATTTGCTCAAAATCAGCCAGCCGCATTTGTTGAAGGCCATGCAGGCGTTCAACTGCGATGTCGAAAACTGAAACGCCTTTGGCGAAGAGCGGGCCAATGACAAGCTCGTTGCCAGCAAGGTGGCGTAATTCAGGCAGGATGCACACCAACACGGCATAACAAACAAAACCGGCAATCAACCCGATGATGGTGGCTGGGATGGTGCGGATGATTTTAGGGGCTGCGACAATTCCAAGTATTGTGGCGGCGCCAACGGTCATGCTTTCCCATTTCCAAGAATCAGGGTTTAAGAAAGCATCCCAGAAACCGCTGCTGTTCGGGCTTCCGAGCAGGATTGGTAGTTGCCCGATGAAAATTATTGCGCCGACGCCTGCGAGATAGCCGGAGACAACTGGAAAGGGGATGTATTTTATGAGACGTCCACCGCCCAACACTCCGTATAGTAACTGCAAACTGCCTGAAAGAATATGGGCCAGAGTCATCAGTGCGATGGTTTGCTGCGGTTGCAAATTGGTTTCGCGCACCAATTCCGCCGCAAGCGCCCCCATGACTGCAGCCGCCGGGGCGCATGGAGCCGAGACCATGCGCTGGCCGCCGCCAAGCAAAGGCGCCAGAATTCCCAGGACAATCGCCCCGAGTATGCCGGACATTGCGCCGTAGGCGGCGTAGTCTGTGCCCAGGACGGCATAAACCGACATTCCGAATGCGATTGATGATGGCAGCGCAACGAGCATGGAGGCGAATCCGCCCCAGATGTCATCAAGCAAGTGAGAATGGACACTGGCAGCCTGTCTGGATTCGGTAGCGTCGTTCATGTGCATTGGATACTTGCCGGTGGCGTTGACAAACAATAAAGCTGCGCGCCAAAACCACAGGGCTTAACCAAGTATTTTAAAATAATAATCGAATTTGGAAACTTTCACAACTGCCAAATTCGATTCCGCAAATGGCAATTGGGGCCATGCAAAAAAATATCGCTGTTTTCCGAGGATTACCTACTGTTTGGCCCGTGTGATGTTGTGAACAATAAATTGAAAACAACCGAAACATGTCGAAATGTGGCCGGCGGTTCATGCAGGTTGAATCGTCCTCTGGAAGGCATAATACCGCCGTTGATAACGCCGTTACTGGGCCGTGACAGGCTGGACGTGGAAGGGCTTGAGCGGCTCATAGAGCATGTGCTCGGAGGCGGAGTGAACGGAATTTTCATACTCGGAACAAGCGGCGAGGCGCCATCTCTGAGTTACCGGTTGCGGCGCGAATTGATACGCCGGACATGCCGCCTGGTGCGGGAGCGGGTGCCGGTGCTTGTGGGTGTGACCGACACGGCCTTTGTCGAATCTGTCCGTCTGGCGTGGCATGCTGCTGAGTCCTGCGCTGCTGCAGTGGTGTTGTCCGCGCCGTATTATTTTCCGGAAGGCCAGCCGGAGTTGTTGGAATACATCCAGCGTATAGTGCCGGAACTGCCGCTGCCGGTTTTCATTTACAACATGCCAGCCATGACAAAGGTTTGTTTTGAATTGGAGACTTTGCGCCGTGCGGCTGAGCTGGAAAAAATCATCGGCATGAAGGACAGCTCCGGCAGCCTCTCCTATTTTAGAAAAGTTCTGACTTTGAAGAAGGAAAGACCGGATTGGAGCTTTTTCATCGGGCCGGAGCACTTGCTTTTGGGCGCGCTGAAGGCAGGTGGTGATGGCGGGGTAAACGGCATTGCCAATTACCATCCGCGGCTGGCAACTGGGCTGTACAAGGCCGCTCATGAAGGGAACTGGAATGAGGCAAAAATGTTGCACAGGCAATTGTTGCGTCTTGGGAAAATATACCGTGTTGGGCGGCATGCTTCGTCGGTCATAAAGGGAATGAAATGCGCGCTGTCGCTGATGGGGATATGCAGCGATTTCATGGCGGAGCCGTTCACAAGATTTCGTCCGCCGGAGCGCAAGCGCGTTGCAGCAGTGCTTGAGCGGGAAGGATTGTTGCCGGAGTCGCATTGTTGATGGGGGCAAAGATGTCCGCCATGTCGCAGTCAAAAACGTGCAGCCAGCCGGCGGTATCATTTTTGATTTTACTATGCATGAATGTCCAATTGAACAATCCAAATGTTTTATCCGCCATGAATACCGACACGGCTTATGGGCATGAACGCCAGGTTACACGCAGTCAGAAAGGGCATATTCTAACAAACATCGGTGTCTGGTCGCCGGACAGCGAATGGATTGTTTATGACACGCGCTCGGATGCGGCAGGGGAAAAGTTTGATGGCGAAACCATCGAGGAAGTCAACTGGCGCACTGGCGAGGTGCGGGTACTTTATAGATCGAAGAATGGTGCGCATTGCGGTGTGGTAACGCATCATCCCAGGTTGGAAAAGGTGGTTTTTATTTTGGGGCCGGAGCATCCGACGCCGGACTGGCAATATGGACCGTATCACCGGCAGGGTGTCATGGTGGACAAGGCACGGCCCATGGTAGCCGGCAATATGGATGCCCGCGATATAGTGCCTCCATTTACCCCTGGCGCATTACGCGGAGGCAGCCATGTTCACGTGTTCAGTCCGGATGGTCTTATGGCAAGTTTCACGTACGAGGACCACGTTTTGGCGCAGTTGTCAGAGCAGACTTCCGGGGCTGATTTGAATCAGCGCAACGTTGGCGTGGCAATCGCCGGCTGGCCGGTTCGTATCAGCCATGTTCATCCGCGCAATCATGACGGCGAGTTTTTCTCAGTACTGGTTACGCGAACCGTGAACAACCCGCGGCCCGGCTCGGATGAAATCTCGCGCGCTTTTGAAGAGGGATGGATTGGCGCCAAAGGTTACCAGCGGGCCGATGGACGATGGCAGAAATACGCGCTGGCATTCCAGGGCCACGTACTGGCTAGGGATGGACGGCTCGTTTCCGAGGTGTTCATTGTGGATTTACCGGAGCAGTTGGACGTTGCCGGTGATGGGCCTTTGGAAGGAACCACTACGCGGCGGCCGTTTCCCCCGCGAGGCGCACTTCAACGCAGGCTGACCTTCACCACCGAGCGAAAATACCCGGGCTTGCAGGGACCGCGGCACTGGTTGCGCAGCTCGCCGGACGGCTCACGCATTGCATTTCTGATGAAAGATGACGACGGCATAGTTCAGTTTTGGGTTGTCTCACCCAATGGCGGAGCGCCACGGCAGTTGACGCGCAACCCGTGGCCTGTTGCCTCCGCTTTCAGTTGGAGTCCGGACGGCCGCTGGCTGGCACACGTCATGGATAACAGCGTTTTTATTACTGACACTGAAACCGGGCGGGGCAGGCGTTTGACGTCCCGGACGCCTGATGGGACGGCGCCAAGGCCGGAGGCGTGTGTATTTTCACCGGACGGTCGCAAAATTGCTTATGTCCGCCGCATGCCGGATGGCGGGCGGGAGTTCAACCAAATATTTGTTGTGACCCTGGATTAAGCCGGGTCTGCGTAGTTGCTGCCTCTTTTGACGGCTGGAGCTGATTCAAGCGTTTCACGAATCGCGCGCAAGCTCATGGCTCTGTTGCAAATATGCGGTAAAAGCGGCGGCGGGCGACGTTTGTGTCGCGATAGGAGAGTGTCCCGCCATTTGAGGTCAAGCCGGTTGCAAGCGTTGTCCAGCCGGATTGTTGCGGGTCTTCGATGAACGCGATGCCATAAGAGACGCCGGCAAAAGCTGTCCATGTTATCTCAATTTGTCCGTCAGAGTGCGTGATTGACTGAATAACAGGGAGCGGCGGGATGATAATGTTAAATGATTGCGTGGCGCTTAAAGGTGGGACGCCGTTATCCGTCACCACGATGGTTACTGTCTGTGTTGTTCCCGCGTTTGATGAGTCGGGCGTGTAAGTAAGAATGCCGTTGCTGTCAATCGCGGCCCCTTGCGGCCCTTCATAAAGTTGAAAGGCGAATTGATTAGCCGGCCAATCGGGATCAAAGACAACATTGGTCAGACGTAATGCATGGCCCGGGAGGATGAGGCGGTCTGCAACAGCCGCCAATTGGGGCGGCTGGTTGGATTCGATGACGTTAATGGTGACAAGTTGTGTGACGCCGAGATAAGGCGGGCCGGTTTGGTACGCAACGTAAGAAATGGCGTAACTTCCCGGGCCTTGCTGTTCAGATGGAGTCCAGGAAAATACGCCGGTTTCCAAGTCCATCACAGCGCCATCCGGGATTTCGCCCAATAATTGGAAGGCCAGTGGGATGGGTGGCTGGTTGGTTTCCTGGACAGGGGCAATGAAACTGATAAGCCGTCCTTCAAAAGATTCTATTGGTTCAGTCGGAGCAAGGCTTGGTGGGCCGGCAGGAGGAGCTTGGCGGTTTGATGCGCGTGGAGAAGGCTGGGCGAGGGTGACAATTGGGCCGCTGCCGTCCGGGTCGTGGCCCTGGCTGACATCATCTTGCTGTGGACCGAAGCTGATGATGCTGACGGGCGTGCCATCCGGTGCGAAAAGCCCGAGGCTTTCGCCATCGCGGCTGAGTTGGAAATTTACGTGCAAATCAGGCTCTTGATTGGTGTTCAGGTAATCACGGTTGTCGGCCCAGACCAATAAAAAGCCCTTTGGCGGGATGACATATCCGGGCGGAATACGGAATTTGAAAGGCGAGGCGATATTGTCGGTAAGATAGAAGCCGTCGAGGTTAGCCGGTTCGTTTGAATCGTTGTAAAGCTCAAACCAGTCTTCAAAGCGTCCCTGTGCATTGGTCAGAGTGCGGGTATTGGATGCCATCCATTCATTGATAAAGACCTGCAGGGGCGCGATGGCCGGGTTGTTTGTGGCAGCCGGAGTAGTATAAAAGAAGTGTTGCCTGTTGAACGGCTGGCCGTCCGGGTAATTGCCGTAACTGTAGCCGGTGTAAAGGTTGGTGTAGTTCAAGTAATCCAAAACGACCATTTTGTCACCGGCTGACGTTGACAGCGCGATGGAGCCGTGGCTGGGGGCAAGGCGGAAAGTGGTGTGAAGGGCGGTGGCGGTGGTTTGCTCTGGCTGTCCATCGGCCCAAATAATCATGAATTCACCGGGACCGATTGAAGTTCCCGGCGGGAATGGCCATGCAGCCAGTTGGTCATAGTTGTCACTTAAAAACCAGCCGTCCAGGTTTATGGTATTGGTTCCGCTGTTGTAGAGTTCAATCCATGGGTCGTGCTCGCCATAGTTGTCAACTGGCCCGACAAGGTTTTCGGGTTGCGCTTCGTTGAGCCATAGCGGAGGAAGGTATGGCAGGGTGCGCGCCACCATATTTGAAGCGCCTGGGGTTGCGGATGACTGGGGAGCGACGTTAAAGCGAGGCGTAAAAGTGCTGCTGCGGGTGCGGACAATCAAGTTGCTCAACGATACCGGCAGGTACCAGAAACTTACGGTAAAGACATTGGAGACCGCAAAGGCGGAATTGGTTTGGTTTATAGAAGTGATGAAAGTCGAGCCGAGGCTTTTTGCGCGCAAAAGCAGGCACGAATTTCCGGAGTGCTTGACATTGGTGACAATCATGGAGTCTGTCAGATTAGTGCCCACAAACCATGTGCCTTCGAGCGGCTCTTCAAAGCCGCCATTGACGATGACGTTGCTGCCTGTTGCGGCATTGGTGCCGATAACAACTGTCAAATCGTCAATATAGACATCTCCCGGGCCTTGGGGCAGGAGCATGAGAATGGGAGGGCTGACAACTGTATTTGTTCCGGTGAATGAAGCCATTTGCCAGCCGCCAACATCAGCCCAGTTGCCGGCGCGTGAATTGTCCTGAAGCGGGTCAATGAGTTGAATGGAGCTGCCGGTTGAGAGCGGGCCTTGCGGCCATGGTCTTGCGGTCTCATATTTGACCCGGTCAACCACGACTTCATTTGTTCCAACAGGCCGCAACAGGGTCAGTGTTTCGCCGTCCTTGTCCAGTCGCCCGTTGAACTGTCCAAACACGGGGATGCTTGTTCCAAAGGTGGCGGCGAAGGCGGCAGGATTTCGTGCCAAAACAAGATACTGCTTCGGGCCAAGCGTGCTGCCATCGGGAAATGTGTAATCCAGCCCGTTGAACCGCCAGCGGCTGAGGTCGAAGGTGAAGTTGGTTGATGTATTGAACAACTCGACAAAGGCAGCTTCAGGGTCGGATGGGAGGTAATGGATTTCGTTGATGACAACCGACTGTTCAGGAGCCGGGATTTGATTGGTGTATATGATGGTCAAGGAAGCGGCAGCATTGGACAACAGGCGGCCTTCGGTATCGGTTGCCTGCACTAACAAATAATTTGTGGGCGCGCTGACCGGCAGAGTCATGATGAAACTGGTTATGTTGGTCCAGGTAACTGGATAGCGGATGCCGTTTACCAAAATATCCTTCGCATCGAGGGGTGCGGTGCCTGTGATGGAGACGGTATTGTTACCAGTGATTATATTGGTGGAACTGGTGATTGCCAATGGCGCCTGGTTTGCCAAAAGCAGGCTGAAAATATAATCACGGCGTTGCGCGCAGTAGTCTTTGGTGCCGGTTGGAGCGCTTGCGGAAATGCCGCTGGCGACAAAGGCGGCGTATTTGTTGTCAACCTGTGGATTAACTGCCGCCGGGTCGAGCGGCCCGTAAGCCGCATCGCGCAAAGCGCGCCAATAAGTTCGGCGGAAGGCCGGGGTATTAAACATGGTGGTGATGGGCGTGTCGGTGAATGTGAAAAGGGTGGTTGTAGGACCTGAGGCGGCGAATGCAAAATCAATGTCCCAAATGAGCATGTTCCAACGCGCGCCATAAACTTTGACGGCGTACATGTTCTGGCCGCCGCCGTTGCTGTAGCCGTCTGTGTTGCCGACGATGCGTTCAACTGCAAAAATGCGCGCCCATTCTTCGATATCAACGAGGCTTTCAATGCTTCGGACGTAGTTGGAATCAGTGCCCGGGATGTTCACAGTGTCAACCAGTTGGAACAAATTGGTGTAGTTATTAGCGGAATCCTGCACGGCGCGTTTGCCCCAATTTTGCCGGTAGCGCGCCAGTTTTTTGACGCCGCCGGTGGTGGTAAACAGGGCAAGGCTGGCGCCGGCGCCGGTAAAAGCTGAGGCAGCGTCGTCTGTTTCAAACCAAATCATCACTTTGTACAGGTCGCCGCCGTTGTCCGGATACCATTGATCAAGGAAATCGCCATTAGGCTGCTGTGTGTCTTCAAAAATGATGCCGCGTCTGACGCCGTTAATGTAGAGATTGACGTTTCGGCGGTAATTGAAGGGCAAACCCATTTTCCAGGCCATCCAGAATGCGGTTTGCTCTCTGACCACAGTTGTATCACCGCCGCCGTTGCCTGGCTGCTGGAGGGTGAACTCCGTGGCGGTCATCATGGTATCATCTGGCGGAAGGGTGATGTAGTAGTCGCAATTGTTGCCAGTTGGCGAGTTGTAGTTCGGGCTGTGGTATGGGCTGCCGGCATATTGTGCGCCGGCATTGTAAATGGCGCGGCAATTGCCGTAAACAAAAGTGCCATCAACAGGTTCGTTGCTGAGTTTTTCGCGGGTGCGCCAGTAATCGAAATTTGTTTGAGTGACCCAAAACCGGTAGGTGCCAAAGGCGCCAAATGGTTGGATGTCGCCAAAACGGATGACACACTCGCGGGCGGGAGCGTCGTTGGGGAAGCGGGTGGCGGCGCCCCGGGTGTCAACTGTTTGTATGTAAAATGCAACAATGGCGTTGCTGTTCGGGGCGGGGATGGTTGCAGAGAACATCCCATCGCCGCGGTAGATATCGCCGTCCATGCCGTCATCGCGCAATTGGAGACTCAGCCAGGTGGTTGATGGATCGAGCCGGTAATAGAGCGTGGCGGACGCGATGCCGTCAGGGTCGTTGAGCCGGGCGCTTACAACGACATTTTGGTTGGTGTCTGGAGTTACCGGCGAGTGGGAAACGTCGTAAATGGCCGGGCCGGCATTGCCAACGGCCATGCTGTTGGGGGCGCCCGGTGTGCCGAGATTTTGCGGCACTGACAACACCGCAGGCAATTCCAAATAGTTGCCCTTGATACGGAAAAGGATTTCAGGCGTGCCCCGCAGCCATCGCACCATGGCGCGGATTGTGGCAGTCCCACTGGTGGCGAGGCTTGACGTCAGAGTTGTCCGGACACGGTTCGCGGCGGTGTCGCCACGTCCGATCCCCCGCAGGTACATGCAGTTGCCGCCCAGATATCCGAGGCCGGCTGCCAGACTGGATTTGCACTGGTTGCCTTGTGGATACCAATCATTGAAGCCGCTCTCAAAGGATGGATTCGGGACAAGATTAAGGCCGCCACTCATGAAAACTTCAACGTTGTCAATCAGACATTCTCCGGCGTCCAATGTATAAATTTGGAGTGAGTTGGGAGTGTCGCGGCCATTGTCCAATGAGCCGGTTGTTTCTACCATTGTCCAACTGCTTTTTGCGGTTTCATCGCTGTCAGCCCAGTTGGGTGCGCGGCGCGGGTCGCTGTGAGGATCAATAAGTTCGAGGCTGCTGCCGCCGCCATCGCTCCACTTGCCCCAGCGTCCCCCTTGCCCGTATGTCACCTCACAGATTTCAACCAGATGAGTGTTGGTGACAAGCGCCCCCAGCCTGTTTGTGGAAATGGTTCGGCAGGGCATGGACAACACCAGCTTTTCACCTCGATCTGAGAGTGTGCCTTCAAAGTTTCCGAATGTGTTTGCCGAGTTGAGATTGGAATATTTGGAGAGCAGCCTGGCCTTGTCTTTGGCAACTACGATGTATCCATTTGGTGGCGCCACTGCGCCTGCTGGAAACTTGAAGGATATGCCATCGGTAAATTCCCAGCCTGCGAGGTCAACAGAAGATGAGCCGGGATTATAAATTTCAACATATTCATCCGCGCTGTTTTGGGTAATGGGGTGGTACATGATTTCATTTATGACAAGCTCCATCGGGCGTGGCGCGGAGTTTGTGGCGCCGGGCGTTGGGGTGGCAAGCAGTTGAAAGTCGGGTGCCCCGTCCGGGCTGCGACCGGTTGAAACGCCCGGAATTTGTCCGGAAAAATGAATTGCATCCAGGACACGGGTTCGTGAGGCGTTTATCAGCAGGATAAATTCGCCTTGAACATTGAGGCCGAAACCAAGCTCTGCCTCAGTAAAATAGATAAAGCTGTTTGGCTGGATGATGGTTCCGGCGGGGATTGTGAATTTATTGGTCTGCGGGTCATCGCTCAACTGGCAGCCCGAAATGTCAACCGGTGTTTGGCCGCGGTTGTAAAGTTCTATAAAGCCGGAAAGACCGCTTTGGCCTGGGTGCGCCAGAAATTCATTTATCACGACATTTTGGGCAAGCTCTGGCGCGCCGCCGTCCCAGCGGCCGGGGCTTCCGCCAATATAAGCGCTTTGCGACCATGCGCGCGGGTCGCCCTCGCCGTATGATGGCCGGGTTAGTGCCAATGAATGACCGGCGCCGTCTGCCGCCGCCGGCCATGGCGCGCGGCTTTCATAGTTAATTTCAAGCAAAATGGCATCAAGATTGTTGCGAAGCCGCAGTGTGCCTTTGTCATTTGGGAGGCTGCCATTGTATGGGCCATAAACAGGGACGCGCGGGGAGTAAACAGACTGAAAGTCCGCCGGGTTTTTGGCGACAATGATAAAAGCGCCTCCTGCCAGCCAAGTGTTGGCTGGAAAGGTGTAGCTGATGTCGCCTGAAAGGCGGAAGCTGCTTATATCCTCAGGATACGGGTTGGAGTTGAATAACTCAACGAATTCGAGGTTTTTCCCATCCTGCCGGGAGGGCGGATGATACATGATTTCGGTTATGGCAATTGGGGTTCTGCGACTGCTTGGTCCAGGCGGCTCAATGCCTGCGGGCATGGGAGCAACAGCGGCAGTTGTGACATCGCTGACATCACGAAATTCAACCAGCACGGTGTTGGATGGATGGTAGCTTGCACCTGCAAGACCTAGAAAGACGGTTTGTGGCATGCTTATGGAGGCGGAGCCAAGCAGTGTCCAATTGTTTCCGTCCATGCTTGCAAAGCTGTTGAATGTATTTCCAGTGCGTTGCAAGCGCAGCCAGGTATGCGGATAGTTGACAGGGTAATTACCGGTCATTTTACTGGCGGTAGCGGCAGTGTCGCGGTATTCGAAATAAACGCCCGCGAGGGACGGTGTTGCGAGGGTGCTTGCATAGCGGCTGTTGGGAGCCAGGGTTTCACGCGCCATCAAGCCCGCTTGCGTCCAGGTGTCGGCAAACTCAAGTGATTGCACCCGCACGCGCACATCCCAATCGCCGGAGTGCTGTTGGTAGCTGAAATGGAATTGGTCGGCGCTTCCACCTATATTGGTTCCGCCGGTGGTGATGTCGTATCCATTTGTGCCGGCAGGCGTCATTCGCCATGGAATTGTGGACGCCGTCAGCCCGATATTGTCCCCAAAATATGGGATGGCGGTGAAAGTGACCCGGGTGTTGGGTGCAATTGCATTGGGAGTAGCGGCTGCGTCCTGCACATTGTTCACCACGATGGTGTATGCATTGCCTATTGCCAGCGGTGAAGTGGTCAGTATAACCGTCAAATTATTGCTTCGGAATGTGGCTGAATAAATTTCACCGCCTTCCAACAGATAGTTGGCGGGGTTTGTTGCGCTGGCAGGCTGCAGTGGTTCTGAGAAAAAGAGCACCACATTTGTGAGGCCATCATTACGGGCTTCCAAAATGGTTGGTGGGACTGTGTCTGGCAAAACGGTTAATTGTGCTTCAGTGGAGTTGGTGGCTCCCATTGGGTTGGACAACAAGCAGCGGAAGCGCGCGCCATTTGCGGCAAGGGTAATTGAATTTAGGGACAACACCGGATTTGTGGCACCGGCTATGTTGACGCCGTTGCTTTGCCACTGGTAGGAAATGGGATCAACGTTGGACACTTCGACACGGAATGAGGCGCTTTGGCCTTCGATTACTGTTACGCCTGCCGGCTGGGCTGTGATTGTTGGCGGAGGCATTCCGTAAGGGAGCATGCGAAAGGCCGGGATTGGCTCTTCGATGATTCCACCCGGTAGTTGCCAGCGAACCGCCAAGTTATCGTTGCCGTAGCCTTCCTTCATCAATACTTCGAGATAATACCGCTGGCCTGCGGTTAAATTTACAGGGCCGGATTGCTGGCTGGACGATTGCGTCCACAGACGCGGATAATTGGCATTCGTGGTCCAGGCGATTACGGCTTTTGAGTTTGGCGAATCATTGGCGCTGAGATACAAGGTTGCCGATTCATCGGCGGCCACCCATAAGTAATACTGGCCGGTTGCTGGTGGAATAAGCAGGGCACGCAGGCGCAGGCCGTAACTGTTTCCCCAGTTTGAAGGCGTTTCCAACGCGTTGGTTAACAGCATTGCCTGCGATGGCGACTGGGGGAAAATGCCGGCATTAGTTAAATTGGCCACCTGTCCCCCATACACGTTTGTGTAAAACTCGACGTAAGCGCCCTTGACTGGGAATACGGTAAAAGTCGCTTGTGAAGATGGAGCCAGAACATTTGGGCTGGAGGCGAGGTCACGGATTTGACTGACCGTCAGAGTATATGTGGTGTCCGGTGTCAAAGGTGAAGTTGAAAGTATTACGGCTCGATTGCTGTTGGCCATGGAGGCTGACAGGACAGTGACGCCGTTATTCAACATGTAATTGTTTATGTCTGTGGCATCAGCCGGCACTACAGGCTCTGAAAACAGAACGTGGATGGAGTTGGAGCTGATGCTGGCTGCGCCGAGCAGGGAAGGAGGCACTGTATCGGCGGAAACATTGAGTGTTGCAGACGCGCTTGTTACCACACCCAATGAATTTGTAATAACGCACTGAAATGAGGCTCCTGAATCACTCAGGCTGGCATTGGTTATGGTGTAGCTTGCGCCAATTGCGCCCGGTATGATCGCGCCATTGCGCAGCCACTGGTAGCTGACTGCGTCTTGATTTGTAATCATTACCCGGAAGAAAGCGGTTTGGTTTTCGACCAGATTTGTGCCGACCGGTTGCTGGGAGATATAAGGTGCGGCCTTGGCAGCCTGTCCGTAAACAAGTAACCGCGAATTTGGTATAGGTTCTTCAATGCTGCCATTTGCCATTAGCCACCGGACAGCGAGGTTGTCACTCCCTACGCTTTCCTTGTGCAAAGCTTCGATGTAGTACCGCTGGCCGGCGACAAGGTAAATGGGTGCGGACATTTGATTGGTTTCCTTGTCCCATTGGCGGCTGCTTGTATTGCCGTTAACCCTTGCTATGGCCATTTTGTTTGCCGGTGAGGCATCGGAGCTTAGATACAGCACACTGTTATCATCACTTGCTATCCAGAAGAAGTAATTGCCGGTGTACGGCGGCAGCAGGAGCGCCCTCATGCGGGTGCCGTAATTGTCTCCAATGTTTTGAGGCGCCTCGAATGTGCTTGCTACAACGTTTGAGGCGGGGCTGTTGGGAAAGCTGGGGTGGTTGGTAAGATTTGCGACGCTGCCTCCGCTGATGTTGGTGTAAACTTCCCGGAGCACTCCATTTTGAGCCTGCACGGCGCTTTCATTTACAAGCACCGCCAAACAGGCTACAATGCACAACTTCGCGAACTTCATGTCTCTTTATTACTATACAGCATCAAGCAAGATTTGCAGCCGCGCCCAACGCCGTCTTGCGGCAACACTCATCCGCTGCATTACTGTATCTTTTTGTGTTGGAGCCGAGTTAATAAGGAAACGGATGTGCAAGGTCAAGACAATCCGCATTGAACCCCACAATTTTCTTTGATACGCTTTCCCTGAGTTTTGATGTGTAGTTGGAAAAAAATAATGGTGGCAGCGGCGGCCTTTCTGTTCTTCCTGGCGGCAGGGCGGTGCGGGGAAATACATGACGCGGCTGCAGCCGGTGATTTGGACCTGGTCAGGCGGCTGGTTGAGGCCAATCCCGCTGCTGTAAATGAACGCGATAGAGAGGGGAAAACCCCGCTGCACTATGCCGCGGCCAACGGGCATCTGGCGGTTGTGGAATGGCTGGTGGCGCATAAGGCCGAAATAAACGCTCGAAGCACAAGCGGGATTACCCCGACATATCTGGCACGGGGGCTGGGAAAGAAGGAAGTAGCCGCATTTTTGTTAAACCGCGGCGGCTCAACAGAGATCATAAAGCCGCCGGCGCCGAAGCCTGCGCAAAGCACTGCACTTCCCCCACCAAAACCAGCGGAGCCGGTCTTTCCAATCATCGAGGCTGCCAAATCAAACATGGTTGAACAGGTTAAGGCGTTGCTGGCCGGGGATGGGGCGCTAGCAAAATTTAAGGACGGCAATGGATGGACGGCTTTGCACTACGCGGCTGAACGCGGGTTTGTTCAAGTGGCGAAAGCATTGTTGGATGCCGGCGCGGATGTGAATGTGCGCGGGAAAAATGATTCCACACCGTTGCATCTGGCATGTCGCCGGGGGCAGAAGGCCATGGCGGAGCTGTTGATCCTGAACGGAGCAGACGTCAATGCAACCAATGACCTGGGCGCCACACCTTTGATACTGGCGGCGGCTGCCCCCGGAAGCATTGAATTGGTGAAGCTCCTGGTTGAACGCAAGGCTCAAATCAACGCCCGCGACAGGTTTGGGGCCAATGCGTTGCTAGTGGCGGCGATGTCCAGGGAACAGCCGGATGGGACCGCCGAGCTGCTTGTGAAAGCCGGGTCGGACATAAACGTGCAGGACAGCCAGGGATTTGCGCCGTTGCATGGCGCGATATTGAACTCAAACCGGCCGTTGTTCGAGCTGTTGCTTGCAAACAAAGCCAATGTCAATCTCAAGACGAGTCAGGGTTTTACACCGCTGGCGATTGCAAAATTTGAACGGAATCGCGAATTTGCCGCCTTACTGGAAAAGGCAGGGGGAAAATTGCCCGAGGAAAAACCGTTGACGCCGCAGCAAAAGTTGCTTGTGGAACAATACCGGCAGTATCATGCCACTTTGGCGGAGGGGCAGTTTGATAAAATCAAAAAACTTTTCGAGGAAATGGCGCCAACAAAGGCGGAGGTTGAACGGGTATTTGGCCGCAACTCGGAAGCGGCATGGGCGCTTCAGGAAAAACTGCGCCGGGAGGAAATCCGCGCCTGGGCTTACGCAGGCAAATCAACTGAGGACCGTCGCGCCTTTTTGGATATGATACGGGATGGGGCCGAACCGGATGAATACCTGATAATCGAGCCGGAGCCGCCCAGCCCGTTGGTGGCGGTGGCGAAGGCAAGAAACTTGATTGCAAGGGATGTGCCGGTATCGGGTCTGAAAGTATGGCGGCGGGGCGAGGCAACCAGTGTCGGCGACTTTTATCTGGCTGACAAACGGTGGGTGCTGATGCCGCCGCTGTCACGGGTTTTTCCGGAATTGTTTCCCCAATAAACTTTGGGCCGGCACATTGAAATTGATTTTTGCTTTCGCTTGCCAGCCATCACGGTTATTGTTCAATACGCGCCCGCGCGGCGGCGGAGGGGTGGGGTGGAATTTTTGAAGGGGCTGTTGCGCGGTGGAAAAACGCCATGGATGCAGCACATATAAGAAATTTTTGCATCATCGCCCATATTGATCATGGGAAGACGACGCTTTCGGACCGGTTGTTGTTCCGAACCGGCACCATTTCCGAGCGCGAGATGGAGGATCAGTTGCTGGATGCAATGGATTTGGAGAAGGAAAGGGGCATTACCATAAAGGCGCATCCGGTTACGATGTATTACAAAGCGCGCAATGGCGAGACCTACGAGCTGAATCTAATTGATACTCCGGGACATGTGGACTTTTCTTACGAGGTCTCACGCAGTTTGAGCGCATGTGAAGGGGCGCTTCTGGTGGTTGACGCCGCACAAGGCGTGGAGGCACAGACCGTGGCCAATGTTCATCTGGCCATGCGACAAAATCTGGTCATCATACCGGTTATCAACAAAATTGACCTGCCCCACGCCAACGTTGCCATGACCAAACAACAGTTGGAGGATATTCTTGCGATACCGGCGGAAACAGCCATTCTTGCAAGCGCGAAAACCGGCATTGGCATCGAGGAAATCCTTGAGGCGGTGGTTGAGCGGGTTCCGCCGCCCAAGCCAACCGGGGCGCCATCGCTGCAGGCGCTGTTGTTTGATTCGTTTTTCGATACTTTCAAGGGCGTTGTGACGCATGTGCGCGTTTTCAACGGCGAACTGAAGCCGGGAATGCTCGTCAAGATGCTGCATTCAGGCAAAACGGTGGAAGTAAAGGAGGTTGGAAGTTTTAATCCCAAGCCGTACCAGCGCGAGAAACTGGAGGTTGGCGAAACCGGCTATGTGACCGCCAATATCAAAAGCCCGTCCGAGGTCAAGATGGGCGATACTCTCACTGATGCGCGGCGGCCTTCGGCGGCATTGCCTGGATTCAAGGAAGTCCATCCGATGGTTTACAGCGGCATCTATCCGATAAACACAGCCGATTATGAGCAACTAAAGGCCAGTCTTGCCAAATTGCAATTGAATGACCCTGCCTTTGTGTTCCAGCCCGAAAGCTCCGTTGCGCTTGGATTTGGATTTCGCTGCGGTTTTTTGGGGCTGTTGCACATGGAGATCGTGCAGGAGCGGCTTCGGCGCGAATACAACATGGACATAATCGCCACCTACCCCAGCGTGGTGTATCGGGTGACGCTGAATGACGGGACAGTCAAGAACATTGACAACCCGGCCTACATGCCTGAGCCGCATCATATTGCAAAAATAGAGGAGCCGATGGTCAAGGCGTTCATCATTTGTCCGAATGAATACATCGGGGACATGATGGCCTTGATTTCAGAAAAACGCGGGAATGTGGTGAACACTGAAACATTGGATGTGCGCCGGGTGATGATGACAGCACACATGCCGCTGAATGAAATTCTGATTGATTTTCATGACCGCATAAAGAGCATCACCCGCGGCTACGGCTCGATGGATTACGAGTTCATCGAGCCGATGGCATCAGACATGGTGAAGCTGGACTTGCTGGTCAATGGCGAGCCTGTGGACGCGTTTTCATGCATAGTGCATCGCGACAAGGCCGAGAGCCGGGGCAGGGCGCTGGCTGCCAAGCTAAAGGAAGTAATCCCGCGGCAGCAGTTTGCCATCCCAATACAGGCGGCAGTGGGCGGCAAAATCATTGCGCGCGAAACCGTCAGTTCCTTCCGCAAAGATGTTACTGCGAAGTGCTACGGCGGCGATATCACGCGCAAACGGAAATTGTTGGAAAGACAGAAGGAAGGCAAGAAGCGCATGAAGGCCATCGGCTCGGTCAACATACCGCAGGAGGCTTTCATCGAGGTTTTGAAGGCTTGATATGGGAATTGTAATCAAATGGTTTCTTTTCAGGACTGTACGGCAGGCCGTTGCGGTGCTCGGGCAAGTGCGCAAAACCGTCCATGCCCAGTCAGACATCTTGAAGCCGGAGGCAATTGAGGCGTTGAACGGGGCATGTGCGAATTTGAGAAAGACACTTGACGGCCGGTTGGACAAACAGGCCGTGTTGGATGCGATGCAAAAGCTGGAGGAGACGTATAACAGGTTCATAAAGCCGTATCCATTTCCCTCCGTGCGCGACAACATTGAAATGTTTTTGGTGGCAATTGCCGTCGCCATGGCCATCCGCACCTTTTTCCTGCAGCCGTTCAAAATTCCAACCGGCTCAATGCAACCGACGCTTTATGGCATTACGCATGAGGATTTTCGCGGGCGCAACGACGTGGTAATGCCGACCGGCATCAAAAAATTTATCAGCTCCTGGGTGCGGGGAGAGAGCTATTACCACGTGGTGGCGAAGTCGGATGGTTATTTCGATTGCAAGCCGATGCAACGATTTGCCTTCTTCAATCTGTTTCAGACGTTCACGGTAGGCCCGGATACCTATACAATTTGGTTTCCGCCCGACAGACTGCTGGAGCGAGCCGGTTTGGCTGTTGGCGGCGGGAATTTCCCGCGTGTGGATGAGCAGACCGGCAAGCCGCCATTTTTCAAGAAAGGCGAGGATATTCTCAAAATCATGGTCAGAAGCGGCGACCATCTGTTTGTGGACCGGGTCACCTACAATTTCCGCCACCCCAGACGCGGTGAAATAATTGTTTTTGAGACTTACGGCACGCGAATTGCCCAGCAGGACCAGTTTTACATCAAGCGCATGGTTGCAATGGGAGGCGATAAAATAAGCATCGGAAATGACCGGCATCTAGTAATCAATGGCCAGCGGCTCGATGCAAACACGCCGCGGTTTGAGTTTGTTTATTCTTTTGATCCAAAGGCTGAATATCGTGAAAACACATACTTTGGACACGTGAACAATGAAACTGCAATGGCCATTTACGAAAGGTACAACTGGCCGGCGCACAAGCGGGGCATGCTGGCGCCGGAGTTTCCCGATGAACGCACCGTTTATACCGTTCCGGATAATTGTTATCTGGCCATGGGCGACAACACGATGAACAGCTCGGACTCGAGATTTTGGGGAGCGCTGAGCCGGACGAATGTTATAGGCAAATCATTTTTTGTGTACTGGCCGATAACCGAACGGTTTGGCTGGGCACATCTGGCCCACCATTAAAAGAGCCGCGCAGTTCAGCCAGCGAAGCATTAAGAGATTTTAGTTGGACAAATGGGCCGGCTTTTGCATAAAATGGCCTCATGCAAGATTTCAAAGCTCAACTTCGGGAAGCCATAATCAATGGCAATGCAAAGGAAGCGCAGGCAATTACACAGGCTGCCGTGGCAGCAAATGTTGACCAGGAGGCGCTTGTCAAAGAGGCCATAATCCCCGCCATGGCGGAAGTAGGCCGGCGGTTCGAGTGCAATGAGTATTTTGTGCCTGAACTGCTGCTGGCCAACCGCGCCATGAAGGAAAGCATGAAATTGTTGTCACACAGCGGGCCTAAAGTGGGCAAGGTTGTGATTGGCACTGTCAAAGGCGATTTGCATGACATTGGCAAGAATTTGGTGGCTGCAATGTTGGAAGGTGGCGGATTTGAGGTCATTGACCTGGGTGTCAACGTGTCTCCGCAGAAGTTCCTCGAAAAGGTCAATGAAACACATGCGCAGATTGTCGCGATGTCCGCATTGCTGACCACTACCATGACGGCGATGGAGGAAACCATAAAGACCTTCTGTGCCGCCGGTCTCCGGGACAAGGTCAAGTTCCTGATTGGCGGCGCTCCGATTACCCAGAGTTACGCTGACAAAATTGGCGCAGACGGTTACAGTGACAATGCCGTCGGGGCGGTTGTGCTCGCCAGAAAAGCCATTGGCGCATAGACTCGGTTAATCGCTGCGCCGAATTCGCAATAATTCACATGGTATCTGTTGTTCAAGAACTGTTGGCCGCAGGGCCGGTTTTGACAGATGGCGCTTGGGGGACGCAGTTGCAGGCCAGGGGACTGCCGGCTGGAGAACTGCCGGATGCGTGGAATCTGACGCATCCCGAAGTAGTTCTGGATGTTGCCCGGGCTTACGTCGAGGCTGGCAGCCGTGTAATTCTGACCAATACATTTGGCGCAAATCAATTGCGACTGGCTGAATATGGGTTGGCGGAAAAAGTGGCTGAAATAAACCGGGCAGGGGCGCGCATCTCCAAGCAGGCGGCAGGCGGAAAGGCGCGGGTGTTTGCGTCAATTGGTCCTTCCGGCAAGATGCTCATGAGCGGCGATGTCACGCCGGAGCAACTGGCGGAGGCATTTGCAGCCCAAGCTCGCGCTTTAGCTGAGGGCGGGGCGGATGGAATTGTTGTTGAAACAATGGCCGATTTGGAGGAGGCCACGCTTGCCCTGCGGGCCGCAAAAGGCACCGGCCTTCCCGTTGTGGTATGCATGGTTTTCGATTCCGGACGCGACAAGGATCGTACTTTGATGGGTGTGACACCCGAACAGGCGGCGCGGCGATTTACCGAGGAGGGTGCGGATGTGGTGGGGGCAAACTGCGGCCATGGAATAGCCGGGTTTATTTCAATCTGCAGGCGATTGCGGGCTTCCACAGACCGCCCGGTATGGATCAAGGCAAACGCCGGGCGCCCGGAAATAGTGGAAGGCAGGCCAATTTATCGCACGTCTCCGGAAGAATTTGCCAGCTTTGCGCCGGCTTTGCTTCAAGCAGGGGCGTCTTTTTTGGGCGGCTGTTGCGGCACAACACCTGATTTTATAAGAGCGCTTCAGCGTGTGATTTCGCAGGCGCGTTGAATTCTCATGACTGCTGCTGCCCCGGTACCTGTGGCAGGCAGGCAGAAAAGGACTGGGATTTCACAAGAGGAGAGGTCTTTCGTTTAACCAGAGCGGCAAACGGTATGCTTTTTTGTAACAAACCTTCTCCGCGTGCGATAACAGCGTTGGAGGAATGCCTTCATATTTTTGCAAACTTGGGCCGGGTTTGGTAAGATAGGCTTTTATGTTGACGGTGTTTGAGTTGGACGATGCCCAGAAACAGGAGGCGCTGGCAATTTGCATTTTTGCCTTTACATACCTGTTGATAAGCGGGCGGCGGTTGAAAATTTTGCCATTGAACAGGCCGGCGGCGGCGCTGTTGGGCACGGTGTTGATGGTTGCAACGGGTGTCATGACACCTGCAGAAGCTTACAAGGCGGTGGACTACGATACGTTGGTGTTGTTGCTGGGGATGATGCTCTTTTCGGCCTATCTTTATTTCGCCGGTTTTTTTGACTGGGCTGCCGACTCGGTTTTGCGGGTGGCAAAAACGCCGCAGCGTTTGTTGTTATATCTGATTGTCACCTCAGGGGTGTTGTCGGCTTTGCTGGTCAACGACACCGTTTGCTTGATGTTGACGCCTCTAGTTGTGGCGGTGATGGTTCGTGGGAAACTTCCGCTGCCGCCTTATCTGTTGGCGCTTTCAATGAGCGCGAATATCGGAAGCGTGGCCACTTTGGTTGGCAACCCGCAAAACATGATCATTGGCGTTCAATCCAAAATTCCATTTTTACGATTCTCAGCGTCATTGCTCCCGGTGGCGGTTGCGGGGCTGGCGATTCAGTATGCTGTGCTACGGATTGGTTTTCGCCGGATTTTGGCGGAGACGGTGATTCATGTGCCTGAGCCGGGGAACAGGCCACTTGACCGACGTTTGATTGCAATCTGCTTTGCCACACTGGCGCTGGTTTTTGCCGGATTCGTTGCAGGTCTGAATCTTGCATGGACGGCATTGGCGGGTGGCGCGGTGGTTATGGTTTTGGGCAGGCGCGACACGCATGAGACACTCAAACAGGTTGACTGGCATCTTTTGGTGTTTTTTGCGGCGTTGTTTGTGGTTGTCGAAGGACTGAACAAAACCGGCCTGCCAAATCAAATTTACAGCCATCTTCGTGGACTGTTTGGCGGCGATGAAAACCGGCAGGCATGGAATCTGGCATGGTTCTCGGTGGCCGGCTCGAATATTTTTTCAAATGTCCCTTTTGTGCTGGTTGCCGGCAAATGGCTTCAGAATTTTACAAATCCGGAATTGATGTGGAAGGTCATGGCTTTGGCAACGACATTTGCCGGCAACCTGACCATTCTGGGTTCGGTGGCAAACATCATTGTGGTGGAGTCGGCTCGCAAACACGTCGAGGTCGGGTTCTGGGATTACGCCAAATTTGGCATCCCGGTAACGCTTCTGACGGTGCTTGCAGGCATGGCCATCCTTCTGTGGTTGCATTGAGTGAAGCGTTGTAAAATTGCGAATTTTTGTGCTTGCCAGATTCGCATGGAAACGTAAATTGCAACGCGCCCCTTGCGGTGGGGGAGAAGGCAGACGCCAAAGCCCATGCGGGGGCCTTCAACGTGGAAAAGGAAGCGTTGGGGCGGAAACGGTTGCCTCGGTAGCTCAATTGGTAGAGCAGCGGACTCTTAATCCGTTGGTTCTAGGTTCGAGTCCTAGCCGGGGTACCAAAACGGGGGGCAGGTTCGATTTCAAAATTGTCTTTCCGAGCTGGAAATCCGGGACGCATTTCCGGATTGCATGGCAATATTCCGGTGGCGAAAATTTGCCTGCATAATGTTGACTGGAGACGAGAAATGCCGTCAAACTTGACGGCAGGCGGCGTTGAAATGACAACTGCGAACAAAGTAACCATTTTTCGCATATTGGTGGTGCCCTGCTTTGTGGTGCTGCTCTTGTACTATTTCGAGAGCGGCAACGAGCGGTACTGGACTCTGGCGTTGTTGGCCTATCTGGTGACGGCGGTGTTGGACGGGGTGGATGGCTACATTGCGAGGCGATACCACCAAAAAAGTGAGCTTGGCTCAATCATTGATCCGCTGGCAGACAAGCTGCTTTTGACCTCCGGGCTGGTTTTGCTGAGCATTTACAAACAGGATTACTTGCACCGGATACCAACATGGCTTACGGCGGTTGTCCTCAGCCGCGATGTAATCCTTTTGATCGGACTGGTTGTGATTTATTACCTGTTTGGGAAGGTCAAGCTCGATCCCTGTCGCACGGGCAAAATTGCAACTGTCCTGCAGATGATAACTGTTGGCGCGGCATTGTTCAACGGCAGTCCGTCGCTGCTGTACTACCTCGCTCTGGCTGCGGCGGTGCTTACGGCCTCTTCAGGTTTGTATTACATTTATGAGGGCGTAAAGCAGATAGGCCGCAGCCCATCAAGTTCGCCAAATCACAGCGCATAGTAAATCGAAGCATCGGGATTTGCGGTTTTTGATTTCGGCGTTATTCTAATTTGCAAATGGGCGCCATTGGATTGGCGCGATTGAAATTAAAACAAGCTGAAGAGGATATAATATGGCATTAACAGTTGGAACGAAGGCGCCGGACTTCACGTTGAAAAGCAAGAAACCCGAAGGCCTTGTGGACGTGAAGTTGAGTGATAATTTTGGGAAAAAGAACACGCTGCTGCTGTTTTTCCCGCTTGCCTTTACAGGCGTGTGCACACAGGAGATGTGCGACATTACCGCCGGCCTGAACGCGTATGCGGGCTTGAACGCGGAGGTTATTGGCATCAGCGTGGACAGTCCGTTTGCACAGGAAGCCTGGGCGCAAAAGGAAAAAATCGGCATCACCCTTGCCAGTGATTTGAACAAGACAACAGCAAAGGCTTACGATGTGCTGCTGCCGGATTTGATTGGACTAGGCTCAGTCTCGGCACGTGCGGCTTTTGTCATAGACAAAAACGGCGTCATCCAATACAGCGAGCAAACTCCGACTGTAAAGCAGTTGCCAAATTTTGAAGCCATCAAGCAAGTTTTAAGCCGTCTGGCTTGAGACAGCACGCAACCAGGGCGGCGTCAACGGCCTTGAATTTTTGCCGGGCCAGGACTGCAGGTTCTTTGTCAACCGGTGCCGGCTGCGGCTGACGGGCTTCATATTCATTATCGCGGTTGTTTCAAGAGGCGGCCATTCGTACGCACAATGTGCGTTGCGAATGGCGCTTGTTATTTCTTGCACAATTCAAACTTGAAAATTTTTTGATTAAAAAGCCGCGTTTTTCGTCCAAAGGACAATTGTTTTATGAAAAAGGACGAAACAGGTGTTTCACGGCGCCGTTTTTTGGGCGGTGTTGGCGCTTCAGTGGCGGCGTTTAACTTTGTGCCGGGCCATGTGCTCGGACTTGATGGGGCGCAGCCTGCAAACGACCGGCTCAATATCGCTGGAATTGGTGTTGGCGGGCAGGGCAATCACGATATCAACCAATTCAAGGATGAAAACGTGGTTGCACTGTGCGATGTGGATTGGAGGCATGCGGCCGGGACGTTCAAGCAATTTCCAAATGCAAAGCGCTACAAGGATTACCGCAAGATGCTGGAGGAAGAGAAGGGGATAGATGCGGTTGTCGTTGCGACGCCTGACCATGTGCATGCATTTGCTTCGATGGCTGCCATAAAGTTGGGCAAACATGTTTATTGCGAAAAGCCGTTGACACATTCGGTGTGGGAAGCGCGGCAGGTGGCGCAGGCGGCGCGCGAAAAAAAGGTGGCCACGCAGATGGGCAACCAGGGGCAGGCGTCGGAGGAAACCAAGCGATTTTGTGAACTGGTACAGGCCGGCGCAATTGGAAAGGTGCGCGAGGTCTATATCTGGACGGACCGTCCTTCCCAGGGTTTGTTCAGGGAGTACTGGCCGCAGGGAGTAGAGCGTCCGAAAGATACCCCGCCGGTTCCGCCTGATTTGGATTGGGATTTGTGGCTTGGTCCGGCGCCGGAGCGCCCATATCACCCGGCATATCTTCCGTTCAAATGGCGCGGATGGTGGGATTTTGGCACCGGCGCGCTTGGCGACATCGGTTGTCATGCTTTTGACCCTGCATTTCGGGCTTTGAAGCTGGGCGCCCCGCTGAGCGTTGAGGCCTCCAGTTCGCGTGTGAACACTGAGACTTACCCGCTGGCTTCAATTGTCACTTATCAATTTCCGGCACGCGGAGATCAGCCGCCATTGCGCTTTACATGGATGGATGGCGGGCTGCGTCCGCCGCGACCGCCAGGTCTGCCAGATGGAGCGCTGATGGGTGACAATGGCCGCCTTTTGATAGGGGACGAAGGTTTTATGCTGGGCAATACGATATGGCCTGAAAGCAGGCGCAAGCAATTCCAGGATGTGCCCAAAACGCTGCCGCGCTCGCCTGGACACCATAAGGAATGGGCAATTGCGTGCAAGGGTGGGCCTCCTGCCGGCTCCAATTTTGATTGGGCCGGCCCTCTGGCTGAAGCGGTATTGCTTGGCAACGTGGCATTGCGCGTTCAGTTGCGCGAAGAGCTGACCAGAGTCAGGCTGTTATGGGATTCGCAGGCGTTCAAGTTCACCAACCTTGAAGAGGCCAATCGCTTTTTGCGGCGCGAATACCGGAAGGGTTGGTCATTGGTATAAGACTGGAATTGTACTGCATCAGGCAGCATCGGCGATTCAATGGACGGTGACTTGTAGTGTTGGGTAAAGGGGTTTGGGTTGAGAGCATGAGTTTTTCAAAGAAAACGCCGGCAAGTTTGCCATTGGCCGGCCTGGCATGCCTGCTGGCATTGGTTGCCCAGTCGTCTGACTGGGTTTCCATTTTTAACGGGCGTGATTTGAGCGGCTGGGAGGTTCAATGCAAGCCGGCAGACCGGCAGCATCAGTTTTGGAAGGTCGAGGATGGCGTGGTTGTGGCTGACTCGATGGATATACCGAAGCATGACTACGTCTGGCTGATCACAAAAAAGGAGTACACAAATTTTGCGTTGCGTCTGAAGTTCCAGGTTTTTACCAACAGCCCCGGCAACAGCGGAGTGCAGGTGCGCAGCCGGTATGACACCAACGCGTTTTGGCTGGACGGGCCGCAAGTGGACATTAATCCGCCTGCGCCTTGGAGGACGGGGATGATCTGGGATGAAACCCGCGGAGTCCAGCGGTGGATTTATCCAAATTTGCCAAAAGGCCAATGGGTGAAGCCGGAGCAAGCGCCGTCGGGCATGAAATTCTTTTTCAGCCACCAGTCGCCGGCGTGGAATGAACTTGAGATAACTGTTCAGGGAAATCGTATCCACGCTGTTCTTAATGGAGTTGTGGTGACGGACTTTGACGGGACGGGCATACTGGATGATGAAATTCACCAAAAACGCCGTGTGGGGAATTGCGGGCATATAGCGCTGCAAATCCACACCGGTGACAGGCTGAAAATCCACTTCAAAGATATTTGGCTCAGGGAATTAAATTAGGGCGTTTCGTTTTTTTTAGGCTCGGTGGGATGAGCGGAATGAGCGGGGTTGAGCCTTTTTTCTTTTCGGACTGATGTCTTTTCTTCATTCTTTGGAGCCATGCCGGGTGTAATTGCAATAGTTGGCCGTCCGAATGTGGGAAAGTCGGCCTTGTTCAACCGTATCGCGGGGCGGCGGATAGCCATTGTTCATGACATGCCAGGGGTCACCCGAGACCGGGTGAGCGCCGAGGTGGAATGGGAGGGGTACTCTTTCACATTGTTGGATACCGGCGGCATCGGATTGTTGCGCGGGGAAAAAACCGGGGACTTGCTTGTACAGGCTGCAAGCCAGCAGGTACGTGTTGCCATTGAATCGGCCAATGTAATTTTGCATGTGGTGGATGTCAGGGAAGGGTGCGCGCCACTGGATGTTGAAGTTGCCGGATGGCTGAGGCGGGCAGGCAAACCAGTGTTGGTGGCTGCCAATAAAGCCGATCATCCCGGTCTTGATGCCGCAGCGGCAGATTTTGCAGAGCTGGGATTCGAGCAAATATTTCCTGTTTCGGCAGCGCATGGACGCGGCATCGGGGAATTGATGTCCGCGGCATTGGAGCATCTTCCGCCTGTTGCATTGGTGCCTGTGAAGGGGAAAAGCGATGAAAAGCCGCCGTTAAAGATTGCAATTGTCGGGCGGCCAAATGTTGGGAAATCGTCGCTGGTAAATGCGCTTACACAATCGGAGCGGGTGATTGTAAGCCCGATACCCGGCACCACACGCGATGCAGTGGATGTGCCGTTTGAGATCAAGACTGAAAAAGGCTCCGAGCGCTATGTGTTGATTGATACCGCGGGCATTCGGAAAAAGCGGCGATTGGCGGACTCAGTTGAGTTTTTCAGCGTGCAGCGCGCCGAGGAATCCATACGCAGGGCTGATTTGGTGGTTTTTCTTCTGGATGCCGAGGCTGGAATAACCGAGCAGGACAAGAAGATTGGCGATTTGATAACCGAGGCCAACAAGGCTTGCGTGGTTGCGGTGAACAAATGGGATTTGTTTGAGGAGGCGGTTCGCCAAAAGGCGCGGGAGCAGGTTTCGACCCGCCGCAAGGGCGTTTCAGAATCGCCGTTGAAAATCTTCGGGGAATGGGTGAAGGAAAAGTTGTTTTTCCTCGATTATGCGCCGGTCATTTTTATTTCTGCGACCGCCGGCTTGCATTTGGACAGGTTGTTGGAGGCGGTGCGGTATGTTGCGGCGCAAATGGAACAAAAAATCCCAACCAGCGTTTTGAACAGGGTGCTGCATGAGGCAATCGAGCGGCGGCAGCCAATAAGCGCTGCCGGGCATTTTTTGAACTTTTACTATGCAACGCAGACAAATCAGGCGCCGCCGACATTTTTGCTGTTTGTGAATCGCAAGGAGTTGATTGCGCCGCAGTACGCAAAATACCTGTGCGATGCCATGCGGCGCGCGTTTGGTTATGAGGGATGCCCCATCGTTCTGGAGGCGCGCCCGCGCCCAAAAACTGTTGAGTCCGTCCGCCAGCGCGGCCCGAAGAGAAAATAGGGCGGGGGGCTTGTGGGAGTCAGCAAATCCGGGATTTTATGCGCCGCCATTCGCGGCTTTTGCGAAGTTTGTCCAGCGCTGAGTCGGCCTTTTCGAGGCATTTCCGGCGTTCCTCGGCGAGCTTGAGTTTGTAGGGGCGGCTTTTCAACAGCGTGCTTGTTACCTGGCAGTTTTGTGCTGTTCCCAGGAGGTTTTGCAGGTGGATTAAAAGGCGCAGCAGACGGTCCTGGCGCTGCTGCTTTGGTGTGAGCACAAGCTCGCGTAAATACCGCAACCGGCGCAAATCACGTCTGAGTTCGTGCCACTGTAAATTTTTCAGATTGATTATGGGAGTTGGGCAGGCGTGAACTTCCTGCCATGCCTTTTTTGCGGTTTCAAGTAAACGCGAATAAACTTTTCGCGCGATCTTTTCGCTGGCGTCTTTAACATTATGTGGCTGCGGTATTGCAAGAGGCTCTTTGAATTTGTTCCGTCCAGCCTGCCATAATCGAAGTCTCTTTTTCCGTATGGCGTCAATTTCGGCGGGGTTGGCTCCTGCTTTTCGCAACCACTGCAGCGCCATATCGCAATCGCGCACCAAGCCGACCGCGTTTGACACGGTTTTAGCCCGGTCACAAAACACTCTGACATCATACCTGCCCAAAACGGCGCGGCCTTGCCGGACGTATATCCTGGCGCGTCGCAAAAGCACTCTCAACCGGTGGATGGACTCAACCCCGCCGTGCTTTCTGCAACGGGGCCATTCCCTTTCCAATGCGGCTTGCAAATGTTGGAGACTCTTAACCCAGTGGCGGTATAGTTTCTTAGGTTTCACGCGGAGTCAGCCGGTTTTTGACCTTTCAATTCTGTTGCCGTAAAAAATCAGGCTAAAACCGCTAGTTTTATATCACGGGAGTATGGGAACGGAAAGTAAAATTCCGGTTACAAAATCGGGTTTCTGGCCGGATACGGCCTGGCGAGCTGAGTCCTGGCCTCTTTCAAAAGTTTGTTCAATCTGTGGGGCAACAGGCTGGTGATTTTGGAGTAATCACCCATTTTCCTGGCGGCTTCCGTTAGAAGTCCAACCATGCAAACCACGTCATCGGCTGACACATGCTCCGGCGCAATGTTAAAATTGCCTCCGCAGTTGTGATAATTGCCGAGTGCAACGCAAACGCCCGCAGTCTGATATCCGAAGGCCTGATAGGCCGTGGCCTCGCATGTCCCGCCGCTCATAAGGGCGCGCTGGCATTTGAAGCTCGGTGTTTCAGCACTTAAAATTTGGGCGGTTTCCCAAAGAAATCGCGAAGCATCTGAGTCGAAAATTGAGGAGCGGTCGCCAACGCGGATGATAACCCCATGGCCAAACCGCACCGGTGGCATTTGCGCGCTGGTTTCCAGCGAGACAATCAGCGAGTCTTTTGGCAGCGTGTTTTCCGCAGCTAGAGCCAATGCCCCATGAAATCCAACTTCTTCGGCGCGCGAAAGAGCCGCAATCGCATACGTCCGGGCGCGTGATCTTTTAAGCTCAATCAAAGTTGCCAGGGCCGCGGTTACGCCGATTAAATCGTCGCAAGCGCGTCCGATTATCATATTGTCCTTGAATTGAAAGGCTGGGATATCCCATACGGCAAAACCGCTGCTTTGCGTCCATGGAACGATGGACCTGATAACATACTCCTTTTCCATTTTAGATGGTCCGATAAGTATGGCCCTTGTGTTACCTGGATGCAGTCGAAGTTCGAGGCCGGGGGTGAAGTATTCCCGTGGAACGCTCCCCAAAAATTGCCCGATAAACATTCCATCAGAGCCATGCTGGCGCACATCGAAGCCGGGATGATCCATGTGCGCGGCAAGCACAATTGGACGGCGGGATGGACCTGATTTATAGACAACCATCAGGTTGCCAAATTTGTCTGATTTTACGTCCAGTTCGTGCTCAGCACAAAATTTGATTATCTCCTGTTGTATCGCCTCTTCATGGAACGGAGCTGTCGGGAGGCTCATCAGCCGCTGTGCGATGGAAATTATTGTTTGCATTATGGGGAAATTTTAGCAGTTTCGCCTTTGGATTCACGCAAAAATAATTCAGCCGCCCAGTCAGCATAGCGCAATCCCCTGCATGTCAGGCGAAAGCCTCGGTCGTCACGCACGGCGTAGCCCAGACTGATCAGCCGTTCCATTTCCACCGACCACTCTTTTCTCAAGTCGAATCCAGTGCGCTCAATGAACAGCTCAAATGGCCACCCGGCTGTCATGCGAAGGCCGAATCCGGCAATTTCACCGGCCCTTGCCAGCGGAGGGAGAATGTCTTTTGACTCGATTGGGCGCGCATTTTTTTCAAGAAGTTCGCAGTAAAGCCGTGTGTTGGACCAATTTTTGAAGCGAATGCCGTTGACAAAGCTGCTTGCGCTTGGACCAGCGCCGTAAAATGGCAGGCCGCGCCAATATCCTATATTGTGCTTGCATGCGTGGTCGGGAATTTCGGCAGGGGCCGGGCCGGTGTGCCGGGCGAAGTTTGCGACTTCGTACTGGTGAAAGCCGGCGCTGGATGCCTGCTGAATCAATTCTTCGTACATATCGCAGGCCAATTCCTCATTTACATCAAACCGTCCTGCCTTGAGCTGTTCAAAAAGCGGGGTGTCATCCTCGTAGATGACTTCATAACAACTAAGATGCTCGCTGCCCAAAGCAATGGCTTCAGCGAGAGTTTTGCGCCAAATTTCCATTGTTTGGCCGGGTATGGCAAACATAAGGTCCACATTTAGGTTGTCGAAACCAACCCGGCGCAGCAAATCGCAAGTATCATAGACCATTTGACGTGTGTGTATGCGTCCCAACCGGTCCAGCAGCGATTCATCCAAAGACTGAACACCCAGCGAGACGCGATTTACACCGTAATCCCGCCACAGGCGTGCCTTGTCTTCAGAAACTGTAGCAGGGTTGCATTCGATTGTAAATTCACCGGCCCCAAGGAGGTTCAGCCGTTCCATGGCCGAAAGGATTTCCTGCCAAAGATTAACTGGCAAAAGCGAAGGGGTGCCGCCGCCAAAATAGACTGTTTCCGGGCGCAGTTCGGAGGCGGCAAACTCCAACTCCCGAATCAGCGCGCGGGTGTAACGAGCCATCTCCTGGCCTTTGGGCGGAGCCGAGTAAAATGCGCAATACTCGCATTTGTGCGCACAGAAAGGCACATGAGCGTACAAGCCGGGGATGCCCACTGCACCCCCTGGAGTTGTGTTTCCTGCTGTCATCGGCGCCGGCGCAAATTTAGCGTGTCCGGGGCCGTAAAGCGAAGGAATTTGCTCCTTTACTGTTGTTGGATGCGTTTTACGTTCAATGCCTTCGGGCCTTTGTCGCTTTCCGCCAGCTCGAACTCCACGGTCTCACCCTCTTTAAGGGTTTTGTACCCCTGGCCAAGGATGGACGTGTGGTGGACAAACACATCGCGCCCGGAATCATGGGCAATGAAACCGTAGCCCTTCCTGTTATTGAACCATTTAACCTTGCCGCTGGCCATAAAATCCAGTTGGTTGCTTCAGGTAATTATTTGTTAATCAGGCGGTAGATTATCGGAAAACTCCGCGCTGAGTCAAGCGTTAAATATAATTAAATTTTGGACGCAGTAAGAAGGATTGTCTGAAAAGGAGAGGGATGTTTTTAATTGTTACTAAGACATTAACTAGCCAAATCCTTGAGAGAAGTGGCAGTTCTGGCTGTTATCTGGCGGTATTCGTATGAATGTGCAGAAACCACGCCTGCTGTCCGATTGAGGGGCAATCTTTCATTCGATGCAGCACAGAGTTAAATCAACTCATGCTCGGTAAGGCTGCGTGGTGTGCAAGTTGGTGTGCCGTCAGGGGCCTCAGGATACTCGAAGACCTTGCCTTCGAAGTTGCGCAAAACTATGCGGTCTGAATTGTGGCTGAGGGTGTATTGTGGGTGAATGGGGATTTTTCCGCCGCCTTGAGGTGCGTCTATGACATATTGAGGCACTGCATAGCCGCTGGTGTAACCGCGCAACTGGTTCATGATCTCCAGTCCGCGATGTACGCTTGTCCGCAAGTGTGCCGAGCCAAGTATCAAATCGCACTGGTAGAGGTAATAAGGCTTAACCCGGCAGAGCAACAGCTTTTGAACCAGAGCCTTCATTACAGCCGGGTCATCATTGACTCCGCGAAGCAGCACTGACTGATTTCCCAATGGAATGCCGGCATCGGCCAGCCGCTCCAATGCGCTGCGGACTTCCAATGTAAGTTCCCGTGGGTGGTTTGTGTGAATGCTGATAAACAGCGGATGCGCCTCCCGCAATACGGAACATAAGTTTGGCGTGATTCGCTGCGGTAAGAATATTGGTATTCGCGTCCCAATCCGCAGAAATTCAACATGCGGAATCGCCTTGAGGCGTCCCAACAATTCTGCCAATTTTTCATCGCTTAATAGCAGCGGGTCTCCGCCGCTCAGCAATACATCGCGGATGGATGGGGTGCGACGGATGTAGTCAATTTGCCGCTCAAAATCAGGGTGAAAATCGTAGCCTGAAGCATTGCTTACGAGACGGGAGCGGGTGCAATAGCGGCAGTAAGAAGCGCACCTGTCGGTGACTAAAAACAAGACCCTGTCCGGATACCTGTGAACAAGCCCGGGCACGGGCGAATGTTTGTCTTCGCCGCATGGGTCTGCCATTTCCCACGGCATCCGGTGCGTTTCTTCAATCCGGGGTATAACCTGGCGGCGAATCGGACAAAGAGGGTCTTCGGGGTCAATAAGATTGAAAAAGTAAGGGGTAATTGCCATTGCCAGCTTCCGATTCGCCAATTTAATGCCTTCTTTTTCCTCAGGCGCAAGATGCGGCATCACCTTTTCAAGTTGCGCCAGCGTGGTAATGCGATTCTGAAGCTGCCAGCGGTAGTTATTCCATTCGGCATCCGAAACACCGGCCCAAAAGCCGCGACCCGGGGAATGAAACTCTTTTAACTGTTTCAACCGGGTACCGCCTCCAGGCTCCTCCGTGCTGTCGCCGCGCTGTTGTTCAGACATAACAGGACAACTATAAAGCAGTGTTCTCAAGTGTCAAGGTACGCACACTGGGTGGCTGGGAAACTGTTATCGTCGCTCCATTTGCGACACCCGAATCCAGGTCTTTTGTCTTTTCTTGTTATTTGCGCCGCCAGATTTGCGGCTGGCATATAAATTCCGGGTTTCCGATCGCGCGACGGTCGCCTTCCTTATGTTCCTCGTGCAAAGGCACTTTTACCACTGCCCACAAGACAGGAGAGCCGGGATCGTTGAAATTGGGGATTTCGTGTTTGACCTCCTTTAGCAGCCTTGCAACCGCGAGTGTTGCCGGTCCGGAGACCCCAGCCAGGACAAGCCAGATGGATTGGTCTTTTCGACGTTGGGCGGCCAAAATGCCATACTTGAACCATCCATTCGTCCGCTTGATACTGTCATGCCATCTGCCATCGAACCAGAGAGCATCAGCCCCGGCAGATATCCAATTTGCATATTCTCTTGGGGCCGACTTTCTAATTTCGGCGGGATTTGGGGCGAAACTGCTGGCGACGGCTTTGTCAGGCGACTTGACAGGCCAGAAAAAGTAAAAAGGCGCGCGATTGCCATCGGGGGCTTGCGGCGGGTTGAATGGTTCAAGCCCGAACATCCTGGCCAGCATGACTTCGCTGGCAAGGTTGGCGCGCGGCGCTCCAATGGCCACGATGGAGCGGCCTTGCTGGACGATGGTTTCATACCAACTGCGGCCGTAATACTCAAGTCTGCCTTCACCTGATAGGAACACATCCACAAGCTCATGATGCCAGTCAGTGTTGATCGCATCCAATTGCTGTCCAAGCTCGATAACTGTGCGGAAATCCCACAGACTTACATCATCATGCAACTGGTCTTTATTGGGTTTGCTGCCCACCAGGAATGCAAACTTGTTGTTCTCAAGCAGCCGCGCCAGTAATTCATCTTTTTCCAAAATAGGCTTGTCCGCCAATCCCTCGCCCATTTGCTCAAGGTATCGGTCCAACGCAATCAAGTTTTCATAAGTCACCGATGCCTTTAACGGTTCTTTTGCGAGGCGCGAGATGGTATGGCGCGAAATCTTCACTCTGGGCGAGTAATGGCTGTTTATTTCGTTGATTCTGCGCGCAAGGCCGTGCGTTGTCATGCCTTCGTTCATCAACCTGCGGATAATCCGGTGCAACCTGAATTTCTTTTCCATTGTAATAAAATTTTAATTGTTGCCAAAAACTGGGACTCTTCCCAGTCGTGTACACCCAGTATTTTGCATTTCAAAAGTTGCAATACAATTAAAATATTTTGAAAAAATTTGCAACAACATCGCAAAATTTGGGGATTTCAGCAGAATTGTCGGGTTGCAATTTTGCGGCGATTACATCCCCCGGGAAGTCCGGCCGCCAAACAAGAGGCGCAAACTGTTCAGCACCACGACAAGCGTGCTGCCTTCGTGTCCGACCACGCCGACTGTCAGCGGAATGGTTCCCGCAATTGCGCAAACAACCAGGACAACCACCGTGCCCAGCGAGACCGCCAGATTTTGCCTTATGACGGCGCGTGCGCGCCGGCTCAAGTCGAATGCAGCCAGGAAATTTTCCAGCCGGTCATGCATCAGTACAATATCGGCCTGCTCCAATGCCGCATCCACGCCCCTGCCGCCCATTGCTATTCCGACATCCGCTGCTGCAAGGCTGGGTGCGTCATTTACACCGTCGCCAACCATCGCAACGCGTTTGCCGGCTTTCGATATTTCTGTGATTGCTGCCACCTTTTGTTCCGGTTTCAACTCAGCCCGCACTTCATCCAGATCAAGCTCCTCCTTCAATCGCTGCGCGGTGCTGTTGCGGTCTCCAGTCAGAAGCACGGTGCGCAGGCCGCGTTTGCGGAGGTTTGAGAGCACCTCCCGGGAAACCGGGCGGATGTCATCGCGCAGGATAATCCGCCCGACCAGACCATTCCGCGCGATCCAGACTTCGGAAAGTCCATCAGGGGCGGGCGGTGTCCGGGCAACCATCTGGCTTTCCGGGAACTCCATCAACCACTCGCGCCGTCCGAGCCTGACTTCGGCGCCCTGCCAGCGGGCTTTCAGACCCATGCCCGTGACAGACTCAAACTGTTCAAGCTCCAGCGGAGTTAACTGCAACTGCTTGCCATGTCGTGTGATGGCGCGAGCCAGAGGATGGTTGGAAAGCCTCTCGAGCGAAAACGCCAACTGCACCAATTCCTTTTCGCGTCCGGGCGGAAAACTCTCGACACAATCCACGCTCAACTCGCCGGTGGTTAATGTTCCGGTCTTGTCAAGGCACACGACTTGAACGCCGGCGAGGTTTTCGACGGCGCCGCCACCGCGAAAAAGTATGCCCCGCTTTGCGGCCCATGCGATTGCGGCCAGAACAGCCGAAGGTATGGACAAAACCAATGCGCACGGGGATGCTACAACTAGCAAGGTCATTGCCCGGTAAAAGGCGCTTTTGGTTCCGTCATGGGACACAAAAGGCGGATAATCAAAGCCGAGCCACCAGACAAGAAACATGATTGTTGCGAAGCCGAGTATTCCCCAGGTGTAGGGTGTGCCGAAATGGTCTGTGAACCGTTGGGAAGGTGCGCGCTGATGTTGTGCCTCCCGTATAAGCGAGATAATCTTTTGCAAGGCGCTTTGGCTCGCAGGCCTTATTACAATCGCCTCGACTGTTCCCCATAAATTGAGCGTTCCGGCCAGGACGATATCTCCAATTCCCTTGTCCACGGGCACGGCCTCGCCGGTTAGGTTTGACTCGTCGCAGGCGGTTTTGCCCTTTGCAATCTCAGCGTCCACCGGAAATAATTCTCCGGGTTTCACGTGCAATCGCTGGCCGGGTGATAGTTTTTCAACGGGCACTGTTATTTCATGGCCGGATTCATCAAGCACCGTGGCAGTCTTGGGCGCAGACTTGAAAAGTGAGCGGATTTCCTTCCTGGTACGTCCAAGCGCATAATGCTCAAGAGCGCCGGAAAATGAGAATAAGAACAACAGCGCCACCCCTTCGCCCAGGGCGCCAATTGTTGCGCTGCCAAAGGCCACGGCGAGCATGAGAAAGTGCACGTCCAGCACCCACTGGCGCAATTTTTCCCACACTTCGATTGCCACGAACCACGCGCCGGCCACGAACGCGAGCAGATAGCTTGAAAAGCCGGCAAACTCCCAGTTTGGGCCCAAATTCAGTTTGGAGATGATGAATCCCAGAAGCCCGAATGTTCCACAGGCCACGGCGGCAGCCATTTGCAATTTCCACTCGTCGTCGTGATGCTCGTCGGTGTCCAATTCGATTTCTCGAGGGACAATCTTTGGGAGATGAAAATGGCGCCACTGCCAGAAATTCGAGCTGGTGGGACATGTAACGCGGCTAACGGTGGTTGTTTCAGGCTCGTTGAGGATCGTGATGGATTTCTTTTCCAACGGACTTAGCAAAGGCAGCTCGCACTGGCTGCATTCGGAGCTGGGCTGCGTGAACACGCAGCATTTGCCGGTCAATTCTTGAAAATGCTCAAGGCGCAGTTTCAGCCGCCGCACTGTCACGTCGTCATCCCGGCCGCGCATAGTTGCCACCGAAACCGCCTGCTGGCCCTTGTGAATTTTCACCGCCTTGATGTCGGGGTTGTCCCGCATTGCGACGGCAATTTCATGAACCAGACAGACAGCGGACTCAGGGCCTTTTTTACTCTCTTCAGTCGCGCTCATAAACCGACTGGCCAAATATAGCCCCGAATTTTTCTGATGGCGACACCGGAAATGATTCCCGTTGCGTCAGGTATGTGTCGCTGGCTCTGCAAAGGGATATTGTTCAGGCAAACTTTGCCATTTCCAGTTGCACCATTTCCCGTACGCGTGCTGCGGCATCTGCTATCTTTACAGCCTGCATTGAGCCGCCGCGCGGTTTAATCTCGACCTCGCCTTTCGCCAGGGACTTGTCGCCCATGCTGACACGGATTGGTATGCCAATGAGGTCGGCGTCCTTGAACTTGACCCCGGGGCGCTCATCGCGGTCATCGAGCAAAGTTTCAACTCCTGCGGCTTCCAGTTCGGCGTAGAGCTGACTTGCAATCTGCATTGCATGGCTGCTGGCTCCGGAACCCAAAGGAGTTATCAGTACTTGGTATGGCGCAACCGACATCGGCCAGATTATGCCGTCCTTGTCGCGGCACTGCTCGATTACAGCCTGCAAGGTGCGTGTCACGCCAATACCATAACACCCCATGATGCACGGTTTCCTGTTTCCTGACTCATCGAGGAAGGCGGCCCCCAGTTTATCGCTGTATTTGGTGCCAAGCTTGAAGACGTGGCCGACTTCGATCGCTCGTTGAATTTTCAGAGGCTTGCCGGTGGCCACGCAAATTTCACCGGCTTTGACAGTGCGGATATCCATCCACTGGGTGACATGAATATCGCGCTCGATTTCAACGTGGCGCAGGTGGAAGCCGTCCTCATTGGCGCCGGTTACCATACCCGCTGCTCCACGCAGTGCCTCATCTGCGTAAACCGGCAGGTGTTTAACCCCGACCGCCCCAAGACTGCCGGCATGCGCGCCAAGGGCGGAGGCGATTTCATCATCTGTGGCCGGGCGCAGTTCAACAGCCCCAAGGCGGGCTGTTAATTTGGTTTCATTCAGTTGGTCATCGCCGCGCACCAGCGCCAGAATTGTTTTCCCATCGGCCACATATACCAGGGTCTTGATTTGGTGATGCGCCGCCACGTGATATGGCGGGCTGGCAAGTTGCTCAATGGTGTGCACACCCGGCGTTGGAAATTTTTCAGGCGCCGCGCCTGTGCCGGTTCGGGGTGTTGGAGTAAGCGGGCCGGCGCTGACGGCTTTTTCGACGTTCGCAGCATACAATCCGCTTTCACAATATGCCACCTCGTTTTCCCCCATTTCGGCAGGCACCATGAACTCATGGGAGAATTGCCCGCCTATCACGCCGGTGTCGGCCTCGACGGGAATGGCGCGCAAACCGCATCTTGCAAAAATGCGCGCATAAGCGTCATACATTTTTTTGTAACTCACAATAGCGGCCTCGTCGGACACATCGAAGCTGTAGGCGTCCTTCATTATGAATTCCTTGGCGCGCATCAGACCGAAACGCGGTCGGATTTCATCGCGGAACTTGACCTGAATTTGATAAAAATTCTTTGGGAGCTGGCGGTATGAATTGATTTCTGCGGCTGCGAGTGTGGTTATGACCTCCTCATGAGTCGGCCCCAGAACCCATTCTTTCTCGGCACGATCGTAAACCTTGTAGAGCACTTCGCGCGCGGTTTCGTAACGCCCGCTGCGCTGCCATATTTCGGCGGGGTGCAGCGCCGGCATCAGCACTTCAATGGCGCCTGCGCGGTTCATTTCCTGGCGCACAATTTCCTCGATCTTTTTCAGGGCGCGCAGTCCCAGTGGCAGGAATGTGTACAGGCCGCCGCTGAGCTTTCGCAGCAAACCTGCGCGCAAAAGAAGTTGATGGGATGCTATCTCGGCCTCTGCCGGTATCTCTTTTAACGTGGGTATGAAAGTTTGGCTCCAACGCATGATTCAAAAGGAATTAAAGGTAAATTCAAAAACCGGGACACAATTCAAATTCAGGCATGACATTTTTTGAGTGCGGCACTTTGGTTGTTTTTGTGCTTGTCGGGAAAAACCGCTGTTTTGTTCCATCACAAATGTTTGAATGGTGTTTGATGGGGCAACCTCATTTCACCGTATTGACCAGCGGAGCCAACCCCTGAATCCGCACCTCCAGTCTGTCGCCGGAGGCTATGGGGCCGACGCCGCTGGGTGTGCCGGTCAAAATGACATCTCCCGGCAGCAGGGTGATGTTTGTTGAAACAAAACTCACCAGCTCGAAGCAGTTGAAAACCATCTGGCTGGTGTGCGAATTTTGCCGCAACTGGCCGTTTTGAAAGAGTTGGATGGTAAGATTGTTCGGGTCAATTTTGGTTTCGATGAATGGCCCCAAGGGGGTGAATGTGTCGAATGATTTGCAGCGGCACCACTGGCTTTCGGAGTTCTGTATTGTACGGTCGCTGATGTCCTGGGCGGCGGTGTAACCAAAGATGTAACGCGCGGCGGCTGCAGGCGTTACGTTGCGTACGCGACGCCCGATGATGATCGCCAACTCGGCTTCATAGTCTGTCCTGTGATCTGGAAATGGTATCTCAATCTTGCCACCGTCCGGAAGCAGGGAAGTGGTTGCCTTGAACCAAAAAAGCGGCACTTTGGGCAGGGGTTTGCCTGATTCACGGGCATGGTCGGCGTAGTTCAGACCCACTGCAAAAATTTTGGAGGGCGTCACCGGCACAAGCGTGCGCACCCCTTTCAGCGGAATGGGTTTTTTCTCAAAGGACGGCGAGCCAAACACATCGCCACGCAAACGGTACAAATCGCCGTCCACCACCTTGGCGTAAAAAATCTCATCGCCCTTTTGGAATCGGCCTATTGCTGCCATATAAGAGCTGGAATTCTAGCAACTGACGGTGGCGCGGGGCAAGCCAAATATCTGCGTCTTGGGAACCAAGCCCCTTGTGGCTGATTTGCCTGTGGCCAAGCTGGAGGCCGCCAACTGGCGGCGACGTGGCTTGGAAACTGGGTTTGGCTGTTTTATGGCAGGGCGATGGTGTTGGTTCGGTAGAAATCGGTGACGGCCCAGAGATTCAGCGGGACAACCGTGCCACCATATTTGACATATCGGGCGCTGCCATCGCAAAAGATGTAATTGGAACCGCCGGCGCGCGAGTTTTTATTCATCCGGTTGTGTTTGTTTTGGTCAAGTTGCATGATGTCATCGTACTGCTCGAAATCCATGTAGAAATGGCCTGAATCATGCTCCTTTTCTCCGAACACGACTGTTTCGCTTGGTTCCTTGATTGCGCTGTCGGGCATCATCCGGGCATAGTTATTGCCACCGCGAATGGAGCCGAACTCGCTGCTGAAATTAAGTTTGTAGTAATCATTCCAGCCGTTGATGATGTAGCTCCTGGGGGCGGCATCGAATGGGAAGCGGGTCGGGTCGCCCCAGCTCGAGCCAAAGGTGGCCGGGTCATCCGGTCCGTCGCTCGGACACAGCAAGATTTTTGCGGTTTGGTAGTAATTGCTAAGGTAACTCGGCCAGAACGGACGGTAGGTGCGAGGAGGAAAGTAATTGTCGTTTTCATCCACATACACGCGCAAAGCCAGTCCAAGATTGCGCATGTTGTTGAGGCATTGGATGCGTTTGGCAGTCTCCTTGGCTCTTGCCAGCGACGGCAGCAACATTGCAGCCAAGATTGCAATTATGGCTATCACCACCAACAGCTCTATGAGCGTAAAGGCGGCCGTCCTCGCTTTGGCGATTAATCCTTTGTTGTTTTGCATGGCGCCACTATTTCAGATTCATCAGACGGATTCGAGCCGGACAAAGTTACATTATAAATCAAGTCAGGATATTTCAATCGAAACCAGCTCCAGTTCGCGCCCGCGCCGCCAGTCACTGCTCCAGTCGCCGCAAATCGGGCATATCGCGGAGTAATCTTCGCACTCAAATTCCGTCTGGCAGCGTTTGCACCAAACGGCTGTCTTGACCCATTCTACTTCCAGCTTTGCGCCCTCGGCCATTGTGCCGCGGGCAACCACTTCAAAAGCAAATTCGAGTGCTTCAGGCACAACCCCGCTCATCTGCCCTACGCGCATGCGCAGACAGTGAATTTTGCGGGCATTCTGCGCTTTGGCCTGTTCAACGGCCATCTGCACCGCATTTTGCATTATTCCAACTTCGTGCATGACTTGATTTTTGGCTTTTGCCCGGCTTTTGCGCGTTTATACCGCGCTGTCCCTTTCATAAAATGCCAACTTCCGCTTCCATGTTGTCATCGGGCCGTTTCGCGTCTAAACTGCTCCTGTCATTTTGACGACCGGAAACGGGTTGTCCGGCCAATGCCATGGATGGATTGGCATGGTTGATAACACGGACACTTGCCGTTCTGCTCGTCAAACCCAGGAATATGAGCGATAACAACATAGAGGCTCAAGCAAATCCAGCCGGCTTGTCCCGTGCCACGCGGGCAGCCATGAATGCGGCTTTTGCATGCGTGCAGAACTTGCTGGAGGTAACGCTCGAAGAGCAAACTACCGGCATGGCCAGTCTTGAGGTCGGGCATTTCTTGGAGCGCCTGCGCCGGGCCGGCCTTGCACTTCCACAAGTGACGCAAACCCCTTATGTCAACACGATCCCGGCCGAAGAAGAACCGCCGTACCCCGGAGATGCCGAGTTGGAACGGCGCATCAAAAGCATCATCCGCTGGAACGCAATGGCCATGGTGGTGAACGCCAACCGGGTTCATGACGGGTTGGGCGGGCATATCTCAACTTTCGCTTCATGCGCAACATTATACGAGGTCGGGTTTAATCATTTCTGGCGCGCTCCGCATGACGGCCATCCCGGAGACATGGTTTTTTTCCAGGGCCATTCTTCGCCCGGCGTTTATGCCCGCGCCTTTGTTGAGTACAGGTTGGATGAGCGGCATCTGCACAACTTCCGGCAGGAACTTGCCGAGGGCGGCGGGCTTCCGTCCTATCCGCATCCGAATCTAATGCCTGATTTTTGGCAGTTTCCAACCGTATCAATGGGTTTGGGGCCGATAGTTTCCATCTACCAGGCGCGCTTCAATCGTTATTTGAAAAATCGCGGCCTTCTTGCAGGGGAAGAGCCGAAAGTATGGTGTTTTGTGGGCGATGGCGAGTCCGATGAGCCGGAAACTCTGGGCGCTCTGACACTGGCTGCGCGCGAGAATCTGGACAACTTGATCTGGGTGGTAAATTGCAACCTGCAACGGTTGGACGGCCCGGTGCGTGGCAACGGAAAGATAATTCAGGAGCTGGAAAGCGCATTCCGTGGAGCCGGTTGGAATGTAATCAAAGTCATTTGGGGCTCGGACTGGGACCCGTTGCTTAAGGCCGATAAAACCGGGCTTCTGCGCAAGCGAATGGAAGAAACCATTGACGGCGAGTCACAAATGTACTCCGTGCAACACGGCAGCTACATTCGGAAGCATTTCTTCGGCAAATACCCCGAATTGCTCGAACTGGTCAATCACCTTACTGATGATCAACTCAGGAAACTTATGCGTGGCGGACATGACCGCCGCAAAGTATATGCCGCCTACAAGGCCGCCATGGAACACAGAGGCGGGCCGACGGTTATTCTGGCCCAAACGGTAAAAGGTTACGGACTTGGAGAGGCTGGCGAAGGCCGCAACATTTCGCATCAGCAGAAAAAACTCAATGAAAAGGAGTTGCGCGAATTCCGCGAACGTTTTGGCATTCCGATCAGCGATGAACTGATAGCTGAAACGCCATTCTACCGGCCTGCCAAGGACAGCCCGGAGTTCAAATATCTCATGGAGCGCCGGCAGGCTCTGGGAGGTTTCCTGCCACAGCGCAATGCCAGGCCTGTATCCATGCCTGTTCCCAAACAGGCGGAATTTCAGGAATTTCTTAAGGGCACAAGTACCCCGGCTTCCACTACGATGGCCTTTGTGCGGCTGTTAAGCACGCTCTTGCGCCACAAACAGATTGGCAAATATGTGACGCCAATTATTCCGGATGAGGCCAGAACATTTGGGATTGACCCGCTTTTTAGAGAATTTGGCATATACTCCGCCAGGGGCCAGTTGTATGAGCCAGTGGACCACAAATCGCTTTCCTATTACAAAGAAGCCACCAACGGGCAGATTCTGGAGGAAGGCATCACCGAGGCAGGCGCCATGTCGTCATTCATTGCTGCTGCAACCTCTTACGCGAACCTCGGCGTTCCAATGATTCCATTCTACATCTACTATTCGATGTTTGGTTTTCAACGGATTGGCGATCTGATCTGGCTGGCAGGCGATATACGCGCGCGCGGATTCCTTTTGGGCGCAACTTCAGGTCGAACCACGCTCAACGGCGAGGGGCTGCAGCATCAGGATGGCCACAGCCTTTTGCTGGCCAGCACCATCCCGAGCTTGCTGGCTTATGATCCGGCCTTTGCCTATGAGCTGGCCGTAATCATTGCCGATGGGCTGCGGCGGATGTTCGTTAACAACGAGGATATCTTTTATTACATCACCCTCTACAATGAATCTTATCCAATGCCGCCAATGCCCGCCGGCGTCGAAGATGGCATTGTCAAAGGCCTTTACAAGTTTAAGCCCGGCCCGTCCGGCCTTAAACACAAAGCGCATATTCTTGGGAGCGGTTCCATTATTCACTCCGCCCTCAAAGCACAGCAAATCCTTGCCGAAAAATTTGGAGTTTCAGTTGACGTATGGAGCGCCACAAACTACAAGCAGCTCCGTTCTGAGGCTTTGCGTGTCCGTCGTTGGAACATGCTACACCCAACTGAGCCACCCGGAAAATCATACCTTGAAACCATTTTGGAAAACGAATCCGGGCCGTTCATTGCGGTTTCAGACAATATCAAGTCAGTTCCAGATCAAATCGCCCCATGGGTTCCTGGGGGGCTTTTTACCCTGGGCACTGATGGTTTTGGCCGGAGCGACACTCGCGAAAGGTTGCGCAGGTACTTTGAAGTGGATGCTGAATGTACCGCCATCGCAGTACTCTATCAACTGAGCCGGTTGGGAAAAATCAAACCGGAGGCTGTCGCCAAGGCAATAAAGGAATTAGGCGTTGACCCGGAAAAGGCATTTCCATTCTGCGTTTAGTTTGGCTTTACGGCGAATCTTAAGCTGATTTTCCGGGAACAAATTCTAATTCAGGTAATGCCTTATGGGTCTATAAGCGATAGGGCCTTTTTTACTCATTGATTTGACACTTGTCTAACAACTGTCCAAAAAGAAAACTGTTTTCATCTCCGTTGAACCAATAAACTCAGCGTGCGACTAGTATTTCTTGTGTGATTCAACCTGTTGGAAATCAACATGTTGCTTTAGAGTTGTGTTTGTAAGACTCCTTCCTGTTATCAATTGGCATTCAAGCTGCTAAATGCTGCAGCAGGTTAAAAAATGACGATTAGTCCAAAAAGAGTTATGGCGCCGACCCGAGGCTTCTCTCTGATAGAAGCCATGGTCAGCATGGGGCTTTTTGGGATTGTTTTTGTGTCGCTGTACGGTGGCATATCCACCGGAATGCAAGTAATGCAGGTAGCGAGGGAGAACCTTAGAGCGACACAAATCATGGTGGAAAAGATGGAGACAGTGCGGCTATACTCGTGGGACCAAATTATGGCCTGTACAAACATCCCCTCAAGTTTTATCGAAAGCTACTGTCCGCCACAACTTGGCTCGCAGGGAACAAAATACTATGGGACAGTGACAATTCAGCCCGTGCCATTCAACACATCGTACGCGGCGGACATGCGATTGGTTACAGTGACACTAAATTGGACGAACTTTAACATCCCGCGTAGCCGGTCAATGACAACATTCATAGCGCGAAATGGAGCTCAAAATTACATATTCTAAAAGCAGGCAGAAGGCCACGGCGTTGGCCGACATCCTTGTGGCGATGGGAGTCGGCTCGATTCTGATGGTGGCTGTTGGCAGTTTGTCGTTGTTCACCGGCCGCAGCCTTGCCGCCCTGACAAATTACGCCGATTTGGACAGTGCCAGCCGGACGGCGCTTGACATCATAACGCGGGATATCCGGCAAACCACTTCACTTTACGAATATTCAAGCAACAGTTTGACCTTTGTGGATTATGACAATGGCATGCTGAAATTTGTTTACAGTCCCGGCGCCAAAACGCTCACCCGGATCAAGGGAAATGAAACCAAGGTTTTATTGAAGGAATGTGATTATTTTCAATTCACGCTATGGCAACGCAATCCGGTGCCCGGGACGTTTGATCTGGTGGCAACCACGAATGCGGATTTGTGCAAGGCAGTGGATTTGACGTGGGTTTGCTCCCGTAAAATTCTGGGCCAACCCGTGAATACAGAAAGCGTGCAAACTGCGCGAATCATCCTGCGCAAGCAGAGAAATACGACTTTCGGGCTATGAGGTTGCAACAATCATCGCGGATTAAAGAACGGGGAAGTTTCCTGGCAATAACGATGCTTACCATTGGATTGCTGGGCTTCATACTTGCTGGCTATTTGACACTTTCCAGCGCACAAAACCGTTCCATTGAAAGGTCGCAGGCGTGGAACGCCGTCATGCCGCTAATTGAAGCCGGCGTGGAAGAAGCGCTTGCGCATTTGAACCAAAATGGGTTGACCAACATTTTTTCTGATGGCTGGGAACAATTCCTTGACATGGCCGTTATGGAGCGAAAGACAGGCTCCGGCCGCTACGTTGTCACCATCACCGTAAGCTCCAGGCCCGTTATAGAATGCACAGCTTATGTCCAAGCCCCGGCGGTATTGTCTTATGCCAACTTAAGTTTCCCTGCCAGCCTTGGCTGGGGGCAACTGATGAGAAAATCCGGGGAACTTTACCGTTCGGTGCGCGTGACCACGGGCGGCGGCGCGCTTTTTGCGATGGGTATGGTATCAAAAGGCAGCATTGATTTTAACGGCAACAATGTTTCCTCGGACAGTTTTGATTCTGCCGATCCAAACTTCAACACCAACGGCCGCTATGACCCGGCCAAGCGAAAAGCCGGTGGTGATGTTGCAACAAATTCGGGAGAACCCGGCTTGTTCAATGCCGGCAATGCCAACATCATGGGCAAGGTGTTCACCGGCCCCGGCGGGAGCGTTATAATTGGAGCCAATGGAACAGTCGGCGATCTGGCGTGGGTTACCGGCGGCAACAAGGGAATCCAACCCGGTTGGTTTGCCGATGACATGAACATGAGCTTCCCATCCATAAAAGTCCCATTTACAGGCGGATACACCCCCGGCCCGGGCGCGATTAGCGAGACAAACTTTACCTATGGCACAAGCATGGTGACAGTGACCGAGTTGCCAATGCCACTACCGCCAAATGTACAAACCAACTACGGGACAATTACAAGCACGACGTATCCCGATCCCGTGCCTTATGGGGGCGTGATTACGAATTATGTCCGGGTTACAAGCACCGAGTACCCTACCAATGCTTTTGGGCCGGTTACCACCAACTCCATGACAGTGACAACCAATGTTCTTCCCAATCCGTTGCCTCCAGGACCCATCATAACCAATACAGTGGTGGTGACGAACGTCACCCTGCCGAATCCGCCGCCCAGCGGTACTATTGTTACAAATGTCGTGGCAGCCAGTGTGCGCTATCCCTACTCACCGATGCCACCAGGGCCGCCTTCGGAGCCGCCAACCTGGACGCCGCCTGAGCCGGGCACTTACGTTGGGCCGGTTACCAATCGCTATCAAAGCACAGGCGCCAACGCCAACCGCGGATGGTGGCACGATTACGCAGCCATTGCGTCCTACCGGTACACTGACAAGACCTACACTTACACCATTCCCGTCTCCTACACATACACCAACATAACCTATACCTATTACGTGCCGCAGAGTTATACCTTCCCGACGCGGACCTCGACCAACATCACTGTTACAACCGTCAATTACGATTATGTGTTGGACAGTTACAATTATGTGCTCGAAACCCTGAGCGGCACTGTTTATGTGCGCGGAGATGCCACACTTTATGTCCGTACCGGCATTCAACTTACAGGACAAGGCTGCATCGTAATTGGGCCAAAAGGCTCGCTTCGTTTATACATGGGTGGTGCTGAAGCGAAAATTGCCGGCCGGGGCGCAATAAACAAAACCGGGCTTGCATACAAGTTCATCTATTATGGCTTGGACAGCAACACCAGTCTGGATATCAGCGGCAACGGCGAGTTTGTGGGGTGCATTTACGCGCCCAACGCAGATTTATTCCTGCGCGGCGGCGGCAACAATACGGAGGACTTCATTGGCGCCAGCGTGACCCGCTCGGTCAAAATGAACGGCCATTTCAATTTCCACTATGATGAGGACCTTAGCCGCAGAGGCCCGCGAAGCCGTTACACGGTTACTTCGTGGAATGAAATCGGGCCTGACGAAACGCGCCTTTTGACATTCCTGAAACCATTTTACAACTGGTTTAATTAAAAACGCCGCGGAATCAGTCCGAAGCCGCGAAAGCCGTTCTAAAAGTGCAGCGGCCATCGTGCCATAGGCCATTTTTCAGGCTGCCTCGGAAATGTTTTCCCGCGCCTCGATCATCTTTCGCAGTTTGGCCAGGGCGAGGTTTTGCAGTTGCCTGATTCTTTCTCTCGTAACGCCGAATTCCCTGCCGATTTCTTCCAATGAACGCTCCCGGCCACCGTCCAAACCGAAACGCAAGCGAAGAATGTTAAATTCCCGCTCCGGTAGCCGGTCAATAAGTTGGTCAACCAATTCCAGCATTGTTTTTTGCTCAAGCTGGCTGTATGGACTTTCCGCCTTTTCATCCGGTATGACATCTCCAACACGGCTGGATTCGTCGTCACCCAACGGCGCATCCAGCGATGAAGTGTGTATTCCGGCTGATCGCAATTGAGCAACACGTTTGGCTGAATATCCCAAAACGGCCGCCACCTCTTCGTCAGAAGGCTCCTGTCCCAGCGAGTCGGTCAATTTCGCAACGACACGGCGTACTTTGACGATTTTGTCCAACAAGTGAATCGGCAGGCGCACTGTTTTGGCCTGGTTTGCTATTGCGCGCCTGATTGACTGTTTGATCCACCATGAACTGTAAGTGGAAAGTTTACCGCCCTTGGCGGGGTCGAATTTTTCCACGGCTCTCATCAAACCAAGATTCCCCTCGTTAATCAAATCCAGCAACGGCAGACCGTATCCTTCGTATTCCCTGGCTATCTTGACAACCAGTCGGAGGTTGGCCCGGATCATTTGTTCCCGTGCCTTGTTGTCTCCGCGTTTGATACGCGCTGCCAGCTTGATCTCATCTTCAGGAGACAAAAGGCCAACTTGTCCAACTTCTCGCATGTAGAGTGTTAAACTATCGGCCGGGTCCTGGCTGAGATCAGTCAGTTCCACCCCTGGAACAATCAAGGGTTTTTGTGCTTCTTTGAGTTTGACAACTTTTTCAAATGCTCTTGTCTGCGATGAAGATATTCCCCTATGTTTTGCAGCCACCGGCTTGCCGGCGTGGCGGTTTTTCCTGCGATTCTTGCGGTTCAGCCTGCTGTTTTTTAGCTTCGTTTTCATCGAAGGGCATTCAGCTCATTACATTTCTTGTCACTATCGCACCAATTTTTGATAAACGTCAAATTCTAATTTCAATTATTTTTGAGCCTTATGTGACTGAAAACCATCCAAAGCCAAAGCGTCTGGATGGTAATTTCAATGGAATGGCAGGCGGTTATTGCTTTAACGTTATTTGTCGGTGGCCTGCGCCTACCCTGTTGTTGTGACTCACTTTTTGGCTTACCACCGATTAAGTTGTTGCTAAGAAGCTTTTTTGCGTTTTAGCCGCACAAATTGCTCAACGTATTTGCCGATGATGTCACATTCAACATTTACCAAGTCGCCAACTTTTCGCTGGCGGAGTGCTGTCACCTCGAAGGTATGCGGGATTATCCAGATGCGGAATCCGTTTTTGAGCACCCCTGCCACAGTCAGGCTGATTCCGTCCACTGCAACCGAGCCTTTGTAAACCACATAGCGCATAACTTCCGGTGGCGCTGCGATATCAAGGACATGGTCCTGACCAGAGCGTTCCCAGCGCACAATTTTACCAGTGCCATCAATGTGGCCGGTTACAAAATGCCCTCCAAACCTGCCGCTTGCTGCCAGTGGCCGCTCAAGATTGACCAGGGAACCGATGTGTGCCTCGCAAAAATTGGTGCGATTCCAGGTCTCGCGGAGCAAATCAAATCCCAATGTGCGTTTTTTGGGTGAACCGGCCACTTTTACAACAGTAAGACAGCAGCCATTTACGGCAAGGCTGTCACCTTTTTTCATGCCCCTGGCGAGCGGGCCGGCGCACACGGTCAATTCAATGGATTTTTTACCGGGCCGAATGTCAGCAACCACGCCTGTGCCTTCGACAATTCCTGTAAACATATTGGAGCGATTTTGGAATCGAAAGCAGCCGGCGGCAAGCGATTTCGCTGAACACAGACGAACTTTCGCATTCCAGCGGATTCAAGTCCGGCAGTCAGCAGGGATTAAAGTTTAGACCCTACTGACCCACACAATACAGCCGGCGGTTGGTGCGGATGAAAAGTTGTCCCTGGGAAACGGCTATGGTTGAACGGATTTGGTCATCGCCCGGATCGCCCATTTGGATATTTTGCAACACTTCGCCGCGCTGCGCGTCCGCGATGACAACATCGCCTTTGAAATTCATGAGGAAAATCCGGCCATCAGCGCCGGTTGGGGAAGCTTCATATTTGGCGTTGCCGGGCGTTTTTATTGACCACTTGATTTTGCCTGTGGCCGGTTCCACCCGTGCAAGCGTCTTCTTCAAATCGCTGAGAATGAAAAAGTCATCCATGTAAAAAAGTGGTGTCGGCACATCTGAAGTTACGCCGCTCGATGGATCGCTTTTCCATGCCACAAATGATTCCGGGAGGATTCCTGAGCCGCCGGTTTTGACGGCGAAAACAGGGGATGCTTTTGGAGCGCAAGCCAGGGCGACTCCTTTTCCTGCAACTGGTGATGGAACCAGGCGCCAGTGGCCGATGCGTGTTGGGTTCCATGTCCCCCATCTCCAAAGCTCGCGGCCCGTGGCTGCATCGTGGCCGGTTATGCAATCACCGCCCACGATGAGAATCTCTTGTTGTGGGGAGCTGAGGTTGGGAATTGGGGTGCTGAATGCCTCCCTCGACTCTGCAACGGCATCGCTGTGCCGGACGTGCCGCCAGAGTGTCTGGCCTGTCGCTGGATTCAACGCCAGCAGGTATGATTCATTTGGACCGTCAGTACGGCCGCGTCCATCCACGGGCACGTCGCGCTGGAGAACCTGGAGGTACAAGCGGTTTTGGAAAAGCAACGGTGAGCTGGAGAATGTCCATAAAAACGCGAATGTCCCGTAATCCTTCTGGATATTTCGCTCCCATAATTTTCGCCCGGTGAAATCGAAGGCTGCCATGGCGCCATTTCCGTAAAAGAAAACTACACGCTGGCCGTCTGTTGCCGGCGAAGGGGAGGCGTAATTGCTCCGGTCATCGCGACGGAATCCATCGCTTACTTTGTGGCTCCACAACAGGGCGCCGGTTTTCCGGTTGAAAGCCATGGCGACCAACGATTGGTTTTGCAAATCGGTTGAGGAAACAAACACGTGATCGCCCCAGATAACCGGCGTGGCTGCGCTTGGTCCGGGCAATGCCGCCGACCATGCAACATTGTTTGACTTTGACCATTGCGCAGGCAGATTCTTTTCCGGGGTTGAGCCGTTGAAGGCCGGCCCGCGCCATTGGGGCCAGTTTTCCGCCTGCACCGTTGCCGCCAGCAAAATGGCAGCGCCGCCAACCAAACTAATTCGCAAGTTAAACATTTGTTGTCTTTTAAATCAATTCCGGGCCAAAAGTCCAGCAACCTCAGTTTCAGACGCTATTAAAGGCGCGCATTATTCAATAAGTCGGACATCCAAATCCAACGATACGACGCATCTGCCTTAAGCCCGCGATCCATGAGAGGGGAATTTTGAGAACTTGTTGAATAGGGCGACTCTATTCACGTCAAAAATTTATGCGTGTTACTGGATGTATTTTAGGATTGCTGCCTTGCCTTGCGTTTCTTCAGGCATACGCCCAGCCTGAACCAATTGATGCCTTTGAGCAGAACCGCCGGCTGGGACGTGGGGTAAACATCATCGGCTATGACCCGATATGGCGGTCGCGCGAACAGGCGCGTTTTCAGGAAAAACATTTCCGTCTTCTGAAAGAAGCCGGCTTCCAGTCCGTGCGTATCAACCTGCACCCATTCCGGCACATGGACAAAACCAACGGTTGGACTTTGCGTCGCTCATGGTTTGAGACGCTGGATTGGGCTGTTGATAAAGCCACTGCCAGCGGATTGCAGGCAATCCTTGATTTCCATGAGTTTCAGGCCATGGGCGAAAACCCGGAATCACACAAGGAGCAGTTTTTGGCATTTTGGAAGCAGCTCTCAGCTCATTGTAGCAACGCGCCAAACTCGGTTTTGTTCGAAATCTTGAATGAACCGAACAAGGGGCTTACGCCAAAGCTATGGAACCAGTATCTGCGCGAGGCGCTGGCGATCATCCGGCAGACAAACCCCACCAGAACTGTCATTATTGGGCCGGCATTTTGGAATTCTGTTGACCACTTGAAGGAGTTGGAGTTGCCTGCCGAAGACAGGCACCTGATTGTGACAGTGCACTACTACAAACCGATGCAGTTCACCCATCAGGGAGCTGCATGGGCTGGATACAAGGACAAGGTTGGCATTACATGGGGCACGGAGGCGGAACGGAAGGCCGTGCAAAGTGATTTCGCGAAAGTTGCAGCATGGAGCAGGGAACAGAATCGCCCAATTTTCCTTGGGGAATTTGGCGCTTATGACAGGGCGCCAATGGAATCGCGGGTGCTTTATACGGATTTTGTGGCTCGCACCGCCGAGTCTTTCGGCTGGAGCTGGGCATACTGGCAATTTGATGGCGACTTCATTCTTTGGGATATGAAACAGGACAAGTGGGTGGAGCCGATTCTGCATGCATTGGTGCCGCCTAAAAAATAGCGGGTACACATTGGCACGGTGCTTTCCTATCCTGACGCGTTTGTTTTGTCTTCGCTTGCGAATCCAATGACGATTTGGTAGCAGTTGGACTTGCGCGGCCGGAATCCAGCCTGTTCCGTGACGCATTTGGCGGTGACACACGCAGATAAGCTGGAATCCGCAATGGGTGGTTACATGGCATAACAAGTTGCCGGTGTGATGGAATGGCAGACATACAGGACTTAAAATCCTGGGACTGTAAAAAGTCGTGCGGGTTCGAGTCCCGCCACCGGCACCAAAGGCTCATTTGCGCGTCTGCCCGGACAGCGTCAAATCACGGTTCCAGTCGCAACCGATAGTACCGCAGGCGGTTTGAAAGTATTGAGTAATCCTCCAATTCCGCTTGTCCAGTGGTATTTGTGATGGTTGAAAGCAACTGCCACGACTGGAGATTGGTTGAAATGAAGACTGAGTAAACCCCATTGGGGCCGTTCAAATGCAGCGTGAATTTTCCCTGTACGGGCTGCCATTGCTGAACCGCGAGAGTCGGTCCCCAGACTGTAAGCTGGGCGTTGCTGCTTGTTACCGAGCCATACGCATTGGCCACCTGAACGGCATAAATGCCGGAATGGGCAAGGGTAAGGTTTGAAAGCACAAGCGTGGAATTGGTTTGCCCCGGAATCGGCATGCCGTTGAAAAGCCATTGGTATAGCAAAGGATTGCCGTTTATTGCCGAAACGTTCAGAACGGCAGTGGCGCCAACAGGCGCCTGGAAACTTTGAGGTCCGGCCAATATGACAGGCGGCGCAATAAGGGTGACTCTGGCAACCGCGCTTGTGACGGCGGCGTAGGCGTTGCTGACCACCACGCTGTAATCGCCAATGCTCGATAGTTGTATGTTAAGAAGGAGCAAGGATGCGTTGGTTTTACCAACAAGATTGGTTCCGTTGCGCCGCCATTGATAGTAGAGCGGGCCTGAGCCGAGCGCGCCAACTGACAGGGTGCCGGTATAGCCCGGAAGCGAGTCCAGGCTGGCAGGTTGGTTGGTTATGATTGGCGGGATTCTCGTGGTTGCAATTCGCGCGAAAAGCGCCATTCCAAAAACAATGTCAGAGCTTTCCAGGCTGCTCTGATGTACTTCGACGGCCAGCAAATTGTTGGAGCTGCCGTGGCTGAAGACCGTATTTGTGAGGGTGAGCAACCCCCATGAAGCATCGCCGACATTGGAGGCCGCTGTATTGTAATACACATAACCGGTTGGCATCCGGATACGACCTGATTCAACTCCGTTGACATAGAATACAGCGCCGTCGTCCACTAGATTTGAGGCAACAAGTTCAATGGAAGCTTCGAGCGGATAATTGGTTGGAGCTGTGAAATAAGTGCGGAAATAGTAAGTCCAGATATTGCTGCCGCTGGTGTTGGTAAGGCTAAGGAATGTGTTTATCAAAGGTGTGATGGAGGCGGCATCTTCGAATGCCAGCACGCCCCGGCCTGAAGGCCAGCTTGAATCGTTGTAGTTGGTGGCGCGCCAGGTTGTCCCCAGATCGCTGCCACTTTGATTATACCGCCAAACATTGGTATAAGGCAGCAGTTGAACCATGTTGGTGGAGTAGCCGTAAATGAGTGTAAGCAAAGCGTTGCTGCTGACAACGGACCCGAAGGCATTGCTAATCACGACCGTGTAATTGCCGGCCTGGGTAAGTTGCACGTTTGAAATCACAAGCGAGCTGTTGGTTGCGCCGGGCAGTACAATATTGTTGAGACGCCACTGATACCACATTGGCTCGCCGCCAAATGCCTGCACGGAGAAAGTTGCGGTAGCGCCGGGCAAAACTGACAGACTCTGTGGCTGACTGACGATGGATGGCGGCTGATTTGAAGGTGGCATGAATGCAAAAGCAGCCTGAGCATAGCCGAGGGTGTTCCTGTTGGTTGAGTTGTCTCCGGTAAATTGCGAAGTGTAAAGGTGGTGGAAATACCACCTGCCATTCCATGGAGAGGCCGTGAACTGAAAGTAAGAGCCGAGAGAATTAAAGGTTGCGATGTCGCTGATCGTCCCATCCGCAACGCGCAACCGCGAGATGGTCAGGGTATCCCGTGGGTATGCAAGATATACTGAACCGTCGAGATACTCAGCCACGCCGTAAAAGACATACCAATTGTAAGTGCTTGAGTGGGTGAAATAAGGTACTGAACCCAAATCGGTCACTGTTCCTGAGGGCATGCTGATATTGTAGGCACGATTGTTATACTCAGTCCAAATCACAATTCGCCCATAACCGGAAAACAGCCCCATATGGTAGTAGGTGGATGATGCAATATTTGTGGAAAGGCGGATGCTGACGCCGGTTGGCTGGCCTGTAATACCGTCCAATTCCACCAGCCGGTTGACGGCGCCGCCGTATCTGTTCATTGGGGTTGAGTCATTGGCCAGGAAGTAAATTTTGCGTGTCTTTAAATCGCTGACCAAGCCGAAGTAATTGGTTTGAACTGCGGCGGGACTTCCCAGATCAGCGAGATTAAAGGAGCCAATGGCATTGTAGCCGTTGTAAAACACTCGTGAACCTGAAATCGCAAAGCCGCCGTTGTCATAAAGGCCGGTGAGGCCGGAATGCTCAATTATTCGCACATCATTGGTTGTCAGGGAGGTGATGAAAAAGGTTTCCTCGGTAATTTGTGCAATGATGAGGCTGGCAACGCTGCTGGTTACTGCAACCATGGCGTTGGAGATAACCACGAAGTACGCACCGGCATCGGCGGGCTGTACATTGGAAATGACAAGCGCCGAATTGGTTGCGCCAGAAATGGGTGTTCCGGCGTGATACCATTGGTAGGCGACACTCATATCAGTATAAACCGAAACTGAAAACTGCGCGGGATAGCCAATCAGTGCGCGGGTGCTGACCGGCTGTTGGATAATTTCCAGTGCAGTGGAAATTTCGACAAATGCGATGCGATTGCTGGGCGCGCCTTGACCGCCGGCAATGGTAAGGCGTCCATCTGAAACGGGCACGTAGGCCGTGCCTTCGAGCCAGCGTTGGGAGGCCGTTGATGTCCCATCAACAACGCTCGTGCCTTCGGCGGTTATCCGGTACACATCCCCATAAGCCACGGGGTCGCCGGCAACCACGCGAACGCGGTAAACATTGTTGCTAACTGCAATTTCCCACACACTCCCGCCTCCATGCTGGCCAATATATTGGAATGTGTCGTACTGGACAGATGGCGCATTTGTTGACTGCCGCCAGCGGCCGAAGTTTGCATTGTTAACATTCCATCCATAAGTATAACCGTTCCCGCGGTTCCCATAAGGCAGGCCGTCATCCGCTTCCCAGTACTGTGGCACAGGGCAATTATTGGTGCCAAAGTTAATTTGAACGTATAACGGCGACAGGCTTGGCAGATATGTCGAAATGCTACCGTAGCTGACAGCCGGAGAAAGTCCGAATTCATTGGATGCGCGCAGTCTGTAATAGTAGTCGATGCCATTTGTCAGGCGGGTATCCACATAACTAACCGTGTTACTGGGAAGCATAGTAACAATGGTGTAAGTGTTTCCATAATTGGTTGAACGCTCCAAAATGTAGCCTGTTTCATTGTCCGCGTTGTCTGTCCAATAAAGGTATATCTGGCTTCCTGACAAGGCGTAACCATAGAAGGACGTCGGAGCCTGCGGCGCCTGGCTGGAGCTGAATGTTTGATGGAACACAAAATTGCCACCGCTTCCGCTCCCATAGGTGGAAAAGCGGATGTGATAGGCCACACCGGCGCGGACGCGGAAAGTAAGCATGCTAAGAGTGCCGCTGCCGCTGTCATCATCGCAGCCTACGCTTACAAGATTGGTTACTGTTTCGATGTTTGGAGGGTCGTTGGTATAGACATTCAACACAGTGTCGAGTCCTACAGTCCCCTCCGTGTCTATGGTACAATATCCATCCTCAGTCGCCAGATATGTCACCCACATGGTGCGTGAGCCGGCGCCGCAACCCCCGCTTGGCTCGCCAGGCTCTGAATTTGCGGTGGCATTGTTGCCGGTGAGGGTGTTGTTCGTGCCTGAAATGAAACCGCGTTCGGCAAACATATTCGCAAAATTGGTGTTTGCGGCGGCAATACTGATGGCGACAGGTGCAGAAGTGGATGCCATTCCCCAGTTGTCCCGTGCAACAGCACTCAAATTGTATTTGCCTGCCGGCGGATTTGACCAAACCAAACTATAAACCGGACCATTGGTGACTGAGCCGAGCAGGCTGGCGCCGGCATAGAAGCTGACGTTGGTAATCTGGCCATCCTGGTCACTGGCAAAGGCTCCCAGGTTTACAGGCGTGCCCACTGGGATTGAAGAACCATTGGTTGGCGAGGTTAATTGAACTATTGGCGCAAAGTTGACCACAACCGCAATCGGGGCAGATGTGGCTGACGCGCCGTAATTGTCCACAACTACAGCGAAAAGACTGTTGGTTCCGGATGGCACATTATTCCATACGAAATCATAAGGCTCGCCATATACTGTTCCAAGCAGATTGGTATTATTCCAAAGGCTGGCCTGTACAATCGTGCCGTCTGGGTCGGATGCTGTCACGGATACAGCAATATTTGTTGGAATTAGCGGATGGAATTGGAGGTTGGTTGGTGTCGCGATGCTTACAACCGGCGGCTGGTTGTCATCATCTTGAATTACAACGGTGGCCAAATTGGGACTGCCGATCAAATAAGCATCGTCTGAAATCAAAGAAAGCGTTACAAGCTCGTCCGGCTCCGGCAAGTTGTCATCAAGGACATTTATGAAAATATCAACCGAAGCCAGCCCTGCCGGAATTGTGACGATGTTGGAAATGGTTTCATAGTCAATTCCGGGTGTGGCAGTGCCGCTTATTGCAATGTGAACAATCAGGTCATTTGTGGCCGGTCCGGAGCGATAAATTGTGAAGAAACCTGAATCAGTGCCGGGCTCGACGTCACGCGGCCCGTTTGCCAGCACGCTCACGGTGGGCGGCACAATTACAAACACTGAAGCAACCGCGCTGGTAGCAACACCGGCGAGGTTGCTGACTGTGACAAAATAGTCGCCTGCGAAATTTGTAGTGGCAGAAAGGATTGTCAGGCTGTCTTCATTTGCAGCGGGAATGGCTTCGCCTTGGAAATACCATTGATAGTGGAAGGGCGGGGTGCCGCTTGCCTGGACGGAAAGGGTAAGTAACGAGCCTGCTCGGACAGCCTGGCTTTGTGGAGACGACACAATGGACGGCGGAACCACAACTGTCAAAAAGGCCACCATGCTTGTAGTGGCTCCAAGAGTGTTGCTCACCACCACGTCATAAGGGCCGGCGTCAGACATTTGGACGTTGTTCAGCATGAAAACTGCATTTGTGGCTCCTGGAACAGGAGTTTGGTTGTGCCGCCATTGGTAGTTCAAGCTGCTGCCGGATGCCGAAACAAAAAACTCCGCCACGCCGCCAAGCGCCACAGCGAGACTGCGCGGTTGTTGGAAGATTTGAGGCGGTGTTTCGACCAAGACAACAACCGGCGGGCTGGCGATCATCCCTGCCGGGCCTGAAACCAACACGTTGTAAACGCCGGACTGGGAGCCTTGAGCGTTGGTTATCGTCAGCGTTGCATTGGTTGCCGAGGGCAAAGGTTCCCCGTTGAAATTCCATTGGTATCTGACAGGCCCGCTATCGGAGGCAACAACACTCAAAACCACGGTCCCACCTATTGCAACGATTTGATTCGAGGAAATGCTTGAAATTGTTGGCAATGGCTCCAAAGGCCCGGCATTGGCAGCAGATGGTGTCGGGAATGACGCAACCCAGTTGATTGGGTCGTTTCCGTATCCGGACAATGTGACACGCGATAGGGATACCCAACTTATGCCTGTATCGGCCAATGTTGGCCATGGGGCATCGTCGGAATAGCGCACGCGATCCACTTGCACGTAAGGAACCCAGCCGGCATTGGGCAATCCATCCGGCAACGGCGCTTCCGGACGCAAAAGCCGGAGTTCAGCGCCTCCGTTGTCAAGCTTGCCCCGGTATGGTCCCAGGATTGTTACGGTATCTGGCAGCGCATAACGTGCCAGAAAACCGGCCCTGGCCGGCGAGTTTGTTGACGGGTCGAAGCTAACCAAAAGGACGCTTTCGTCGGCGGGCAGAACAAATCCAGTTGGAAAATCAAAATCCACCCCGCCGCGCAAGCGCCATGTATTTGTTGGGTGCGTTAAATCAAAAAAGGAAACCGGTCCGCTGGAAATGTTCCACAGCTCGATGTACTCATCTTGAGTATTATCATCCGGGCCGGTCGGCGGTGGATGATACATTATTTCTGAAATAACAACCGGCCCAATCAAAGGATATGCGTTGGTGTCGCCATTGCCTGAGCGGAATTCAGTGACGTTTGCTGGATTATCAACGCCAAAAGTAGGCCTGGAAAGCGGTGTAAAATCAAAGCCAACGCTGGTCTTGTAGCGTCCGACGGAAATGCCGTTCGGCAGAGGTTCGAATACAACTTCACTCCTGTAGCCGGTTAGATTGCCTGCCACGTCAGCTTCCGACAGATAGATTTCATCGCCACGCAGGCCATCAAGCGAGAAATCGGGGGGCATGCCGTTGCCTGAAGGGTTGAACTGATATTCATAGAAGACCATGTAACCACGCGCTGGAATTCGAGTGTTGGGCGGGATGCGAAAGCGCTTCGGGTCACGTTTGGCATTGCTTATGTACCAGCCGCCAATGTTCAGCGGCGAGTCGGCAAGGTTGAACAACTCAATGGCGTCTTCCCAAGGCGCGCTCGAATTGGCAAGCGCTTCGTTTATGACAACATTCTCCAGCTTCATGTAATTTGCAGCTCCGGGCGATGGTGTCGAGGCGAAGCGCACGATGTTGGTTGAGCCGTCCAGGAAGCGGCCTTCGGAGACCCCGGGGAGAGGGTTGATGTAGGTTATGCTGTCAATCAACACCCCGCTTGCTGTTGCAATACCAATTGACTCGGCCTGATTGTCCAGTTTGAAATTAACATGGTCAGCGCCAGCTTGTGGATTGTTATCGGCGCGGAAGACCTGAAAGCCATTCGATGCTGGCGCGATGAAAGAGAGCGGGGCAATTGTAAATTTGGTGCGGTTGACCAGATCATCGGTCAATCGCAATCCGCCCACTGCAACTGGATAAGCGCCTGGATTAAATATCTCAAACCAATCATCGCCTCCATTGCGGTCATTTGGCATCCACTCGTTGATTTTCAAGGCATTCGGGTTGCCCAGAGGGACCGAAACATTATTGGTTTGGGGAGTCGGCGAAGTCAGCACCCATGCGCCAACCCCATCCGGGACGCGCCCCAAAGAAAAATCCGGCGCTTGAAGGCCATAAGTTAATGAATCGAGAAGCGAGACACCGGCAATGCCCCAGCGGTCAAAAAGGTAAACACTCCCGCCGTTTGCTTTCAGGCCGAAGCCGGTATTTGTGGCTGAAGCCGGCATGGCTGGGTCGCACAAAATCCGGAGGAATCCGCGTGGTGGCAGGACTGTTCCATCACGGAAAACAAAGCGCTGTGGTTGCTGCAAATCATCACTCAAAGACATGCCGGCAAGATTTATTGCGTTGGTGTATGGATTGTAGATTTCAACCCAGTCGGGCGTGCGGCCATCCGGCTCGAGCACACCGTCGTTGTTGGCCAGAACTTCGTTCAAGACGGGTCTTGCTTCAACCCCAACAATGTTGGTGATGTACTGTTGGGCATCAATGGCCATTCCCCAAACAATGTCGGAGCTGTCAGTTCCATATTGATGAACTTCGGCCGCCAGAACATTGGTGCCGATAACCAAATCATTCGGCGTAATGGGTATAGTATCGTCGCTGGTGGCGTCGCCGCTGCCCGGCGTGCTTGTTGCAGATGTATAATAGCCAACCGTGCCGGCGTTCATCCGGACACGGGTCAGTTCGCGTCCATTCAGGTAAATCACCGCTCCGTCATCAATTCTGGCGCGCGCGTAGATGGTGAAGCCAGCGAGGTTGTTGGTAACACGGAAAGTTGTCCGGAAATAGTACAAGCGAGGTGTGCTCAGCCCCGGGGCTGGAATACGCGGCGACCAGAGAACGGTGTTCATGGTTCCCACTGTGGCATTGGTCTCGGCTCCAAGCAGACCGGGGCCGGCTGACCAACCTGAATCGTTGTAATTTGTTCCGTACCAGCCGGTGCCGGTAAGGTCTTCATCCTGGTTGTAGCGCCAGACACTGTTCCATGCCAGCAGCGGGAATGAAATTGTTGTGACATTGGTGGCGCCTGCAGGCTTGGGATTGCCCGCGCCGGGGGTTAGTTGCGGCAAAGCCACGATTGTCGAAGAGCCATTTGGAGAGCGTCCTTGTGCAACGTCGGGTGTCTGCGGCCCATATACCACCTGATCAATCATCTGGCCATCCGGCCCAAACAGTCCGATGGCCCCGCGTTCGCCAGAAAGTTTGAAATTGAGATGGTTTGCGCCGTTTTCGGCCTGCCCGTCAGCAATAAACGCAGTCTGCCCGTAAGCGGGAATGAAACTTAATGGAGCGATTTCATTACGCCGCGGCCAGCCAATGGGGTTGTCTGTCAGAAAAAGGCCGCCCAAAGGCACCGGCGCTGGCTCAGGATTGAACAACTCAACATAGTCTTCATATATTGAAAACTGCCGTGCCGCCAGCCATTCATTGATTTTAAGCTGGCGATAGTCGCCAATGGGCGCCCTGCGGTTGGCGGAGCTTAAAGTTGGATGGCACAATCCCCAGCTTCCATCGGGCAACCGTCCGATAGAATAATTTGCGGCTTGCACGCCATATATCACCGAATCAAGCAAAGCCCCGCCGCTTGCGCCCCTGTCAAAAAGATACAACCCGCCGCCGTTGCGATTTAAGCCAAAACCAACATGGATGCCGGGCGAGCCTGAAGGTTTACCGGCCACCAATACAAGATAACCGTTTGGTTCGATGATAGTGCCGTTTGTGAATACAAATTTACCCGGTACCAATGGGTCGTCAGTGATGCTCATTTGGCCGAGGTCAATTGGCGAATTCCCATCATTATAAAGCTCGATCAAGTCGGGATAACTTCCAAACCATTCATGAGCTTCGACATTGTAGGCAAGCAATTCATTTATGCGAACTGCCGGCAACTGGCTGTTGATGTTGAAAGTGTAGGAGCGCGGTCCTGTCCATACTGCCGCTGAATTCAATCCTTCTATTATGAGAGAATGCTGCCCATTGGTAAGATTGCTCAGAACCAGAGCATTGGTTACAGGAATGGGTATCGGGTTAAATGCTCCGCCATCAAGGCTGAAGCGGTAGTCCGTTATGCCGGGGCCGCCGACTGAAAGAGTCAAATTGGTGCGCGAAGTAACGCCATAAGGCAGACCTGAGATATTAGCGCTCGCCGGCACAAGCGCGCCGATATCAACTCCATTCGGACCGGCTCCCAGCGCGGGTGAATCCAATCGCAAACGCAAATTATTTGTCAGTTCGTACCATGCGCTGTTGGTCGAGAAATTTACAAACCGTGGATCAACCGTGAGATTGCCAACTCCATTGGTTATGTAATCCGGGCCGGACAAGATGCACCGGTTGACAATCAACTGCGTGGTTCCGAACACGGGATCGTTGACATACACGTTTTCAAAGTTTGTCGCAGTATTCCAAATAATGTTGCCATCGAGGTACATCCCAAGCCCGGGGGTTACACCATCGGAAATGCGGCGGCCCGGCTCGTCAAAATTGAATGCTGCATGGGAGCAGCCAATCACTGTGTTGTTTATTACCCAATAAAAGTTGCCTTCCTTGGCAAGGGCGGCATGTTCACAATTGAAAAAGATGTTGCGCACGATCATCAGGCGCGAAGTGTTGGCTCCGTCTTTGCCGCCTGAAATGGCGCTGGCGGTGTCCGTCTGCGATGTGCCGGCATCGTGCCTGACGTTCATGAAAATGTTGCCTTCAATGTGGGCGTCGGTGCCGTCCAAATCCAGAATGTCATCGCTGGCGGACGTGAAGACATTGCTTAAAATCTGTAAAATGGCATTTGGGCGCTGCGCGCCGGTGAAATCAATGATGTCATTCAGGCCGGTTGTGCCGCCGAACCAGTTGCTGGCGATAATGGCATAACCGGCCGGCGGGACGCCAACCCCGTGAATCAATTCCACGCCTGTGACAGATGGAAAGACTGAGTTTCGGATATTGAATGACGAATTGTTCAGGTTCAGGTATTGCGCGTTGATGTTGTAAAAATTGCATCGGTCCAGATAGACGGATGAATTGTCGGCACGCAACACCTGTCCCGCCGAGCCGCCATATTCGAAGTCCACATAAACAAAGCGGCTTTCGGTTGAAGCGCCGTTGAGATGAATCCGTCCCCATGAGCCGGATATGCCTGGTGTGCGGGTGAATCGGATGCGCTGTGTGTCGGTGCCGACGGCGTTAACTTTCCCAGTACCAACAACCGATATGCTGGAGCCGGCTTCGAGGAAAATCGTTACGCCCGGCTCAACAGTCATCACCACATTGGAAATCAACATGGCACCGGTGATGCGGTATGGGCCGCCTGCGGCGGAGAGGGTGAAATTGTTTGTGGGCGCAGGCTCCAAATCCACCCATCCGAAAGTATTGTAGTAAACCGTTATGTTTGTCCGCAAAAGTTCCACGCCGTTTGTTCCAAACGTCTGGATAAGGATATTGTTAACGCCCGGGTTCAAAGTCACACTTCCAGACCAGTTTCCCGTATAAGGAGTCCATGTGGCGATATTGGCGCCAACGCGCACTTCACCGGTGTCCAGCGCATTTGCCTGACCGGTTAGGGCCAGTGAAGAAGAGGTCGTATAATAATAACCGTAGGCTGTCGAGAGAGACACGTTTACTGAAAAGTTTGTGGGGATTTGCGACAGTACATAATTGCGCCGGTTGATGCCAAAATCACGCATGGCGTTTATTACATTTTGGTCCACCAACCCCTGCAGACCGTTGTTTAGCGTGGCTTCGATTGCCTCTGGTGAAAAGGTGGTATCGGCCAATCGCTTCAACTCCCGGAAATAAATCGGGGCGAAGGCATTGTTGGTCATGATTCGGGCAATGGCGCTCAAACTGTTCATGCGCCAGATGCTGTCGGTATAACCGCCAGTGGTATCACCTTGGTTTAGAACGGTGTCGAAATCGTGGGCCAGCAGTTTGAAACGGGTGTCGTTTATGCCGCGGTACATCGAATAATCGTCGCCTTGTCCGGTGGCGAGGGAGGTTTCACGGCTTAACAACATGGTGAAAACCGCAAAATAACGCATCCATTCTTCGATGTCGGCGACCTGGCGAACAGCCTGAACATATTGGGCCGGGGACGCATAGGAGGCATTAAGAACATAAGTCAGGTTGGTCAGGTCAGACCAGTCGTTTTGGGTGCGATTAGATTGCTTCGAATACCCCACGTCCATGTAGCTGTTTGGATTTGGCCCCAAATGTGCCAGTGTGCAGCGGTGGGAACCGTCCTGTCCCCTGTAAACATTCCCTTCAGGATCATTGGGCCAGTGATTTGCCGCATATTGGCCATCCGTGGACTCCAGGTGTATGTAGCTGCGACATGGAAATGTGAATGATGGATTCAGTGAAAAATAGTCCAGATTATTGATGCGCACCTGCACAAGCCGACCGGCCTCGGTGTCCAATCCTGAGAAAATAGCAAACAGGTAGCCGGCATATTGCGAATGACTGAACTGGCTGTTCAAATTGAACGAGTTTACGCCATTCCACGGCCGGTCTCCGGGGATGTGGACGCGCAGGTTTTGAGGCCGGCGTCCACGGGTGCCGGCGCCGCGAATGCGAAAACCGCAATTGTACCGCAATACAGGGTCGGCGCCTTGGACAGCGACGAAGGTGCCGTTGAAAGATGCGTTACCACCTTGATCGGCGGAGCCGGTCAAGTTGTACAACTCGATGCGTTCCACCTCGCGCATGATAATCCGGTAATAAGGCTGGGAATTGGTATAGGACTGCTGATCGTCAACCTGATAGAGGGCATTGGCGGCCTGTATCGGGTTGTTGGAGGCATCGAGAGCCGGCGCCGGCCAGCTCCGAGCATTGCCTTCGGCATCCTGTGCGCGCACGTAGAACTCCACTACAGTGTTATTTGGACGGGCGTTGAGGATGGCGCCGTAAATGCCATCACCGGCCAATGCATCGTTGTGCAGGCCGTCGTCAAACATCGGCTCGGAATTCCAAGAATTGGTTGGATTTGCATCTATGCGCCAGAAAAGCGTAACAACAAGGCCGGTGCTCTTTTCATCCACCACGCGCGTTGTAATTGACACAGGGTCTGATGAACGCGGCACAAGAGGGAAGTGCTTAACGTCCAGCAACAATGGGGCGACATTGGTGCTGGCAACGGAATTTGGGCGTCCGGGCGTGCCGTAGTTTACCAAACTTGAACGCCAATTTTGCCCTGTATCAGCAGGTAGCAGTGGATTTACAAGCTCGAGGGAACTGCCCATTCCATCGGCAGGCGAAAACCATCCCCAGCCGCTGTGGCCGTACGAAGTTAGCTGGCGGCAAAGAATGATGCCCGAAGGCTCGTCCGATGGTGTTTGATTCAAGTAATAGTCGAAGCCGCTGCCAGTTCGATTTGCAATCGCAAATGTGCCGTTGAACTCCGGCGATTCGACGCCTGAAATAATGACTGTGTCGCCATTGCGCCAGACTCCATCCAGGTTGACGTGAGCTGTGGTGCCTGAAACGGTCATGCTGCGGACTTTTTCAACGCCAAGCCCAACCAATCTCTGTCCCCAATCGCCCTCGGAGGCGTAATGCACGCTGCAAATCACACGTCCCGTGGCATCCTGCAACTCGATTGTTTCACCGTCATTTGCAAGCTGCCCGACCCATCCGCCCACAACGTTTGTAATTGCAGGATAGCGGCTGCGGAACACCTGGTAGTCGGCGGCCACCACCAGATAAGCGCCGGGCTGTAAAACCGTATTGGATGGAAAGGTGAAGCTGATACCCCTGACAAATTTCCATCCGCTCAAATCTTCGGATGCCGGGCCGGTGTTGAACAATTCGATGTACTCTTCGTTGGTTTGCTCGGAGACCGGGTGATACATTATCTCGTTTATGACAACCGCCGCTTGAGCGGCAGCCAGATGGCAAATCCATATCGCCAATGCCAGCACGTAGCCTGCTATTCTCGCCATAAAATAAATTAGACTGAGCGAGCAGCAAAATACTCCTAAAAAATTGGAATGCGAGTTTATTTTAACACTCGAAATTGGCGGCGGATCAGGCAGTTGAATGGCCCTACTTGAGTTTGAGCCTGAAGAAAAGTTCTGGCAAAGCGTTGCTTGGCGAAAACAAGTATGTCTGTGGCGCGTTTGAATGAAGCACGACGGTCATTTCCGTCCAATCCAAAAGATTGGACGAGCTTTCAATGGCATAGGAGCGTCCCAAGTTTCCTGAAAATTGAAGTTCAATGGCGCTTCCCGAGCCAATCTTGCCAACTGTCAATGTAGTCGGTCCCAGAAGCCGCAAGCTGGCTGGGGGCGTGCTGTAAGAGGCGCCGCCGGCTGAAATATCCACGGTGTAATCCCCCAGGTGCTCCATCCCGATGTTTGTCAAAACAAGCGTAGTATTGGTCTTGCCGCTTAATGGCACGCCATTAAACCGCCACTGGTATGAAGGCGCAGGTGACAGTGCGGAAAAATACGCCAAGCCGACCATGAATGTGGCGCTGTCGCCCAAGTTGACTGACTGGTGCATCGGCAGATTCGTTACAACGCTGAGGTAGGCGGCCGGGCTTAGGCTGCCCAGTCCCGTTGTTGCTTGATTTGTCACCACAACTTCATACTTGCCGGCGTTGGTGGCCGCCAAATTAGTGAAAATCAAAGAGTTGGTAAATGAGTTCACGATGGCGTTGGTGTAAGTGCCGCCATTTTTCCGCCAGCGGTATGAGATGGGGAAACTGCCGTAAGCGGAAGCTGTCAGGACAGCGGTACTTCCCGCAGGCAGGATCATGCTTTGTGGGCCTTGTACAAGTGTTGCTCGATACAATACGGTCAAAATGGCCGGCTCTGATGAAATGGAACTGTTCTCATCCGAGACAACAACCACATAAGGCCCCGCATTGCTCAACTGCGCGTTGGTGATGGCAAGAGTGGTGTTGGTTTGCCCTGGCAAATCAACGCCATTGAACTGCCATTGGTAGGAAAGCGCGCCATCGCCTGTTGCAGTGACTGAGAAAGTTGCGTTGCTGCCATTGGTTATGGTCACGCTCATCGGCTGGCTCAAAATGAGCAAAGGCGGCACCAACACTGTCAACTGGCCTGCAGGCGAGATAACGCTGCCGTTATCATCAGTTACAATAACATCGTAATAGCCTGCATTGACTGGCAGCACATCCGACAGTACAAACACAATGTTGGTTTCTCCGGGCAATACCTGTTCATTAAACCGCCACTGATAATGCAAGTCACCTGTTCCAACGGCTGCGACTGTAAAGAGGGCTTGACCATGTTTGGACACTGTCAACTGCTGCGGCGGGCTTACAATTTCAAGCGGTTGGCTTCCGGTCACGTTGGCGCGTCCTGGCGTCGGGCCATCCGCTTTCCAATGCAGAAAATAATTCCCATATAAAGCCGGATGCCGCCGTTGCAAAGAAAGTCCGCCGCCATCAGCGCCAGTGGGCCATGGAGTTGATGGCAGGTATTCCACCATATCCACGGTTGCGTATGCCACCAAACCGGAAGGTTCAGGAGGCAATGGTTTGCGCAGCTCGAGCCGTTCGCCTGAGTTATCCAAACTCCCGCGATACGGCCCAAGCACACGTACTGATGAGTCCAGATTGTAAATCAACCGGAAGGCGTTCAACATTGCAAAATCAGTTGCCGGGTCGAAATCAACCACTACGACATATTCGCGCGGGCCGATAGTGAAGCCTGCGGGAAACTCAAAGTCCACGCCGCCTCTTAAACGCCAGACATTGGTGGGGTGTGCCTCGTCATGCAATGCAATAGAATTGGTGCTCGAATTATAGATTTCCACAAATTCACCAAGGCCGCCCCAATAGTCCGGTGGTTGGAACATAATTTCAGAAATCACCACCGGCCCAACGGTGGCCGGGGAATTGAATGCGCCGGTTCCGAGCCTGAACTCAGTTACGCTTTGGGGATTGACCAAGCCAAAGGTTGCCTGTTCCAAATAGCCCCAAGCCATGCCTGCGGCAACTGGAAATCGTCCCTGAGAAGTTCCAGCAGGGCTTGGACCATATTGGACGGTTGCGCGTCTGCCGGTCAAATTTCCCATTGAGTCCGCTTCCGAGAGCCATAATTCACCACCTGAACCGCCATCGAGTCTGAATGGGATTAATGAACCCGGCCCGCCATTGAATTGATACTCGTAAATGACGAAATACTGACCTGGCAGAATAACTGAGCCACTCGGGATTTGGAATTTCATTGGGCGCGCCGGGTCATCGCTTAGAAACCAACCGCCTATTGTAACCGGGGTCTGGCCGACGTTTGCCAATTCGATTGCCTGTTCCATGGAGGCAGAAGGCTTTGCGAGTATTTCGTTGAACACAATGTTGGTGATGGGAATGTAATTGACACCACCAGGTGTCGCCGGAGCAAAGTTTGTAATGACAGATGAGCCATCGCCAAGACGGCCAAGTGAGACATTGTCCGCCATGCCGCCAAAATAGACGGCGTCTATAAGCTCGCCAGTCGGGCGGTAAAGGAGCAGGCTTTCACCGAGACCGTCCAGCCTGAACGCCAGATGGTCAGAACCCTGGCGCCGGTCGCCATCGGCTTGGAATTGAACGAAACCCAATGGCCCGATGAAACTTAATGGCGCAATGCCTGGCTGCTCCAATTCGGTAAGGGCAGGGGAGTTTGCCATTATCAACCCGCTCAAGTCCACTGGGAGCATTTGAGGGTTGAACAACTCCACCCAATCATTGCCACTTGCAGGATTTGCCATCCATTCATTGATTCGCAAGTTGGCCGGATTGCCTGTTGTAGCCGGGCTACTGTTTGTAGTGCCGGGGGTTGGCGCAGCCATCAGCCTCCAATCGCCGCTGCTGCGTCCCAGACTCATGTCTGGAACTTGAAAACCGTATGTGACTGAGTCCAAAATGCGTCCAAACTGATCGAGCAGCCGGATTTCCCCGCCGGCGCCAGACAACCCCCGGCCTGTGTTAAGCGGCCCGCCTGCAAGCAATGTGGCCGGGCGGTCTTTGTCGAACCAAACGACAAGGTACCCGTTACTTTCTATCACCACACCGGATGGAAAGCTCCAGGCTGAAGATGCTGAAGAATCATCCATGAGTTTCATTCCTGACATGTCAATCGGAAACGGGTTGGGATTGTATAACTCCACCCAATCCGAATAAGAGCCAAATGGGTTCAGCACGGAGCGCCGGTTGATTGCCATGAATTCATTGATAATTGGACCGGGCGGTGTCCCTACATAATTAGCCGCCCCCGGGCTTGGCGTGGCCACGAATGTCACAACAGTGTCGCTGCCATCGGGGTAGCGACCTTGTGAGACCCCCTCCGCCAAGTAACTGACATTCACACTGTTTAACAGGACTCCAGCCGGATCATAAAGACTGATGATGTCTCCAGAGGCATGCAGCTTGAAATTCAGATGCGCGACGCCTGGTTGTTCATCTGCATAAAACAGGGCATAGCCGGCTGCTGGAATGAAGGAAAGCGCGTTAATCCGAAAGATGGTGTTGCTGTTGGCGAGGTAGAAGCCATTTAACGCAACAGGCAAATTTGTTGATGTATTGAAAAGCTCGATCCAATCGCTCTGGCCCGGTGCCGAGTTGGCCAGCCATTCGTTTATGACAAGGTTCGTGTAGTTTGCCACTGGGGCGGCTTGGTTAACGGCTCCGGGGGTTGGCAATCCAAGTTTCCATTCTCCGTTGAGCATTGCCAGCGAGTAGTCAGGCAATTGCATGCCAAAAGAGATGCCATCCACCCGGTTGGTTTGCGCGTCATACAAAAATATGGTTTCGCCGGTTTGGTCCAAACCGAAACCAGCATGGAGTCCAGGCGTGGTTGCGCTGTCACACCAAACAACCAAATAACCGTTGGCGGGAATAAAGGCGCCTGCTGGAAAGACAAACCGGCGCGGGTTGCTGTTGTCGCTTAAACTCCATCCCTCCAGATTCACGTCTTGCGCGTTGGGATTGTAAAGCTCAATCCAGTCAGGCGTGGTTCCGTAGTTGGTGACGGCTGTTACATTTGCTGCCATGATTTCACTGAAGCGAATTGCTGGCGCGGCAAACGATGTCACAGTACCGGGTGTGCCGCCAATAACAGCGCCGGCGCGCCAGTTTGCCGGGTCATTGGGGTCGCCACGTGGATTGATGACCTCCAACGAATAGCCGGCTCCATCGGCTGCAGCCGGCCAGAAACCTTCATCGTCGTATCTTACTGCTGTAATAATGGCCTCTGGAACCACGCGTTTATCCACAATGGCGAGCAATTCGCCCCCGTTATCCAGGCTGCCTCCGAAATAGCCTTCAACCCGCACGCCCGGGTATTTTGCCGCAAAGGCATTCGAACTAATATCAGATGCAAGCACAATCACTTCGCCTGGAGCGAGCACCCTGCCAACAGAGAAGGAGTGTTTCACACCCGAAAGCCCCAAACCGCTCAAGTCCACCGGCGTGGCGCCGGTATTCATGATTTCGATGAACTCATAGGCGTCGCCCTCTGGCGGATTGTACATGATTTCAGTGAATCGCAATGGCAGCCCCAGTTCTTCAATTACAAATGCCGCCTCATTGAGCGCGCTCCAGACGCTCCCGGAATAGTAACGTGCCTTGACAACCGCCGAGGCATTCAGAGTAACCGGCCCGCTGTAAACAATCGCATCAGGCGAAACCGCGCCGGTTCCGTACACCCTTGGGTCAACGCCGTTGGTTGTATAATAAATGGTGCCGCCGCCCTGGTTGTTGGTGATAATCAGGTTGAATCCTTTGGCCACACGCCCGCCATGTTGGTTGAATGAGGGCGCCGCCACCGAAGGATAAAGCCCGGCGCTGCGCAACTGATTTAAAAAAATCGCGTGCCGCTGCGGAAAATAGTTGGTCACCATTCGGTTGACTTCGGGAATCCAGAAATCATTGCGCGTGTATAACAAATAAGGGCCGTTCTGGTATTGATGCATGTCGCGCCTGAAATCGCCCCAACGCGCCGATTCGGCCACAATGGCAGGGTCAAGCATTGCCGCCCACTTGTTCCATCTGGCAATATTCCGCTCAACAGTAAGCGCGCCGCCATTGAAAAGGTGCTTGTGCACCCTGTCGGCAAATTCCATTCTGTACTCAGGACTGTTTATAAGTTTGGGATGCAGATTGGATGGCAGATCGGTGCTCGTAACACGATTATCGTTGGTGTTAACTATCAATTGCTCGCCGTCCCATGTGATGTATTTGAACAGCCCGTTGGTATCACGCCGCCTTACGGCATTCCAATTACCATCAGCGCCCCAGTCCTGATTCGCACCGTAAAAGTTCAAAATGGTGTAATCAATGAAATGCGTCATGTCCAATTTGGTTTTCAAAAGGTCGTAATTGGCCAGGACGCTCATTGGCAGCCCGGCGGTGTTGGTCATTGCGATATAGGCAGCGAGGTTGCCGTCAATAGCCTCTGTGGGTTTTGATGCAATGGCATCGTAGTCTTCAGGCTCGCCACCAAGATAACTTGCGGCAAAGGCTGCGTCTATTCGCTCTCCAAAATCGTACACGCCCCAGTAGAGACCGTTGATGTACAGATGGAATGGCCTGCTGTGGCCGGAGACCATGCCCATCTCGCGCGCTGCATCCTTTGTCCATGCATCCCGGATTTTTGTACCTCGTGTGCGCTGGCCGGCATCCCAGTGAACCCATGAGTTGTTGAAATCAGACCTTAAAACAATGGTTTCAAAAGAAGTCACAGGCGAATCTTCGTAAAGCGGATAATTGAGCGAGCCTTCACCGTATTTGCTTTTGAACAACAACCGGAAGGGATGTTTCGGTGTTTTCTGCGGCGTGCGTGATGCGTTGCCCTGGATGCGGATGCCGCAGTCAATTTGGAAACCAGTCTGGCCATTGGTCAAAATAAACTCTGCCGAGCAAGGCCGCTCCCACAGATAGCGCTGGGCTGCCGGTGGTTCAGGATGATTGTAAATCCCGTTGGCAGGCCCCAGAAAGTCGTCAATGCTCATTGAAACGCAGAGTGCAGGCAGCGAGCGCAAGGCGGGCAGCATCATCTGCCCATAGACCGAATTGGTAACTATCTCCGGGTCCATTTCATAATCCGCCGCGTAATACTGAGTCCATGCGTTTGTGCCTGTGGGATAACCAGGGGGATTTGGCGGTTGCTTGAGCACCTGATTTAGAAAAACGTATGTATGCGTTTCGACACGGGACGGCAGCCAGTTGCTGGCAAATGCGGCCACACGGAACACCGTGGTGTTGGTTATTTGCAAAGGCCCGTTGTAAATCAGGCTGGATGTTTCAGTTGGGACACTGCCGTTTGTAGTATAGCGGATGGTTGTGCCGGCCATGGGCGGCGTGACAATCAGGGTAAATGGCGATGAAAAAAGGCCGCGCTTCACGTTGAGATGTGGTTTCTCCAGAACGCCGACAATGGCGCTTCCGCCATTCGGGGCGCGCGGAGTCGGCGTGCGGAAGTACTTCCAGACCCCGTTTGTATCCAGACCATAAGAATAATCGTTGCGTTGTTCCGGATATTTTGGCGCCAGTTCATCCACCACCGCCCGTGGCGACTCTGCATTGTACAATCCCAAATATCCGCCGAAGGCGTTAAGTTTGAAATTGGCGTGCAAAGGCGCGCCGTTGGTTGGCCGGCGGTCCTTGCCTGAAGCGTAAACGATCAAGTACTGGCCCGGACCTATGTTGGTTGCAGGAAAAATCCATCGTCCCGGATCACGTGATTCATCGGTCAGCGAGTACCCGGCCAGATTCACGCTGTTGGTGCCGTAGTTGTAAATTTCAATCCAATCTTCTGCATCGTTGTTTTCATCCGGCAGGTTGGTGCTGATGTTTGCAGCGAGAAACTCGTTGATGCGCAACTTGGCCAATCCCGCTGTGGGATCAAGGGTGTAGGCCCAGCTACCGCCGCCAAAATTATTGGGTGAAGCCGCCAAGTCCCGGATGCCGTGGCTGGCGCTCCAAGTTACGTTAACCAAACCGTTGGATGGTTGTGTAAAACTGAACCGGTACCTGCCTGGGCCCAAGGTCTGCACGCCCGACGCAGGCTGGCCATTGATGAGCAAATCCGCGGCATCCACGCCGGCGACCGGCTCTGAAAAAGTGACTTCGATCTGATCAAGCCGTCGGACTGTTACTCCGGCGGGCGGACTGAGGTTCAAAATTGCCGGCGGCTCCAAATCAACTAATGTGTACTGCCACGTTGCGCCAGGGGCTGTGGAGTTGAAAGGATTGGGCGGGTCGGCCAAATCGCTAATGCCCTGTCCCGCATCCCAGGTTATCAATACCGTGCCGTAACCCGGCTGGGAAAATGAAAAGGTGTATGTATCATTGCTCCCGGTCAGAGACAATGCAGGCAACCCGTTTATCAGCAAATCTTCCGCATACACATTTTGCACCGGCTCGCTGAAAACCACAGTAATTTGGGTCAAGTTTGAGACCGTGGCATTTTGTGAAGGGGTGACGGCGACGATAACAGGTGGGGTGACATCTGCTGCCGTAACATGCGCTGTGCATGCGCACAAAATCAGACAAGCCAACAGACCGGCTTTGCGCCTCAGCAAATTATGTGTTTGCATGGTAAAACTACACGCCGCAACGCCGGGCATGTTTCCATACATATCCAGGACAACCCTAACACATCTGGTTGGTAGTCGCCAGTGCGTGTTCAAGCCACGGCGTTAGAGCGTGGAGTGCGCAAAACCTACAATCCGGCCCGCATATTACGCAACAACATTTTTCGCTTCAGCGGCAATTAAATGCCGAAGCGGAGAACCATCAAGGCCGGTTATTAAGCATGGCCGTCTTACGGCTGGGCTGATGTGGTCTTTTTTTCCCGTTTTCCACCGTTGCACAGGAACCTGTTGACTGCATTAAGGTAAGCCCGTGCGCTTGCCTCGATTACATCGGTGCTGGCGCCTTTGCCGGTAACCAATTCGCCGCGGCCAAAATCCACTTTGATGGTCACTTCGCCAACCGCATCCTGGCCTTGGGAAACGGCGCGCAACGAGTAGTCCATGAGCCGCCCGCTGGTCCGGGTTATCCGGTCTATGGCTTTCAAAGCGGCGTCCACCGGGCCATCGCCAAGCGCTGCATCCTGCACAAATTCCGCCTTCTCTTTTTTGCCTGTAACCTTTCGCAGGCGGACGGTGGCTGTGGGCACGGTGTGATTGCCGCTGGAGACGCTCAAATAATCCAACGCCCAGACTTCCGGCGCGGAGGCCATTTGTCCTTCCACCAGAAAAACGAGGTCTTCGTCGTAAACGAATTTCTTTTTGTCGCCGATTTCCTTGAAACGCGCGAACAAGGCGTTGATTTCCTGGTCGGCAAGGCGGAAACCGAGGTGTTTCAGGCGTGCGGCTACTGCGGCTCGCCCGCTGTGTTTTGTCAACGGCAGTTCCGACTTGCCCCAGCCGACGTCTTCCGGGTTCATTATTTCGTAGGTTTCCCGCTTTTTCAGGATGCCATCCTGATGAATTCCGGCGGAGTGAGCGAAGGCGTTTTCACCCACAATGGCCTTGTTGCGCTGGACTATCAAACCGCTCATGCGGGAGACAAGGCGGGAGGTTTTCACAATTTCCCTGGTGTTGATGCCTGTCTCAAAACCGGCAAAGAAATCGCGGCGCGTGCGCAGCGCCATGACAATTTCTTCAAGGGAGGCATTGCCGGCCCGTTCGCCGATGCCGTTAATTGTGCATTCGACCTGTCGCGCTCCCGCCCTGATGGCAGCAAGCGAATTGGCGACTGCAAGGCCCAAATCATTATGGCAATGCACGCTTATTATTGCCTTGCCGCTTTGAAATTCGGGCACGCTCTCATACAGCCGCCTGATCAGGGCCGCAAATTCGTCAGGCACCGCATAGCCCACCGTGTCCGGTATGTTCACAGTGCCCGCCCCTGCGGCAACCACCGCCTTGCATACAGTCACAAGGAAGTCCGGCTCGGTGCGTGAGGCGTCTTCCGGCGAAAATTCCACGTTATCAACATAACTTCGGGCGCGTTTGACACCTTCAACGGCCAGCCGGATGATTTCGTCCTGCGCCTTGTGCAGTTTGAATTCCCTGTGGATTTTGGATGTTGCAAGGAAGACGTGAATTCGCGCCCGCTTGCCTGCCGGCTTCAGGGCGGCCCCTGCCGCGTCAATGTCTTTTGGCATGCATCGCGCCAGTCCGGCAATGACCGGGCCTTTGACTTCCCTGGCGATTGTTTGGACGCTGGCAAAGTCGCCATCGCTTATGACAGGGAAACCGGCCTCAATGATATCAACATTCAGGCGCGCCAGTTGGCGGGCGACCTCGAGTTTCTCCCTCAAGTTCATTGAGGCGCCGGGGCATTGCTCGCCGTCGCGCAAGGTTGTGTCAAATACAAGTATTCGATTTGTTTTCATTTTCATTCCTTTGCAATCGCCGCCGTTGTCAGCGGGGAGATTGTCTTCCAAAACAAAAACCCCGCTGCCATCCGGCAGCGGGGTTTTTACCAAAAAAACACGTTGGCTTAAAACCCGGCTGCCGCGCTGCGCAACAGCAGCAGCGCCCGCAACAGAGCCAGGTTCAGCCAGTTACTCATACGTTCAACGCGCCCACTATTAGCCCGGATGGCGCAATTTGTCAAACGAAAATGTTGCCGGCGCCCGAATGGGCGCCGGCGTGGTGGCATGATTATGGCGTCAAGAAACGCCTGCCTGTTATTTGTTTTCCTCGGTTTCCTTTTGCTGCTCGGATGCAAGCTCAAAGGCGCGCTCCAGCGCAACCAAATCCTCGCCAGGCTTGAGCTGGTCGAGCAGTTTTTGCTCGGCTGCAAGCTGGTCGGGTGTGTAATTGGCGGCCTTGATCGAAAGGCCGATTCTGCGCTCCGACTTGTCAATTTTGATAACACGCGCGGTGACTTCCTGGCCGACTTTCAGCACGTTCTTAATTTTGTCAACGCGTTCCTCGCTGACCTGTGAGATGTGGACAAGGCCGTCAATGTCATGTTGAAGCCCGACGAATGCGCCGAAGCTGGCCAGCTTGGTGACCTTGCCGGTGACCAGATCGCCAACTTTGTAAAGTTGGTCAATGTTTTCCCACGGGTCAGGCGTAAGCTGTTTGAGTCCCAGTGCAATTCGCTGGTTTGCTTTGTCAATCTCCAGCACCACTGCCTCGACCTCGTCGCCTTTCTTGAGCACCTCAGATGGGTGGTTAATTTTGCGAGTCCATGAGATGTCCGAGACATGGATCATTCCGTCCAAGCCTTCTTCCAGCTCGATGAATGCGCCGTAACTTGTAAGGTTGCGAATCTTGCCCTTGATGCGCGTGCCGGGCGGATATTTTTCCATGGCTTTGTCCCACGGATTGGCCTCCAGTTGCCGGACGCCCAGTGAGATTTTCTGCTCTTCGCGACTTACAGCCAGCACCACCGCCTCAATTTCCTGGCCCTGTTTAAGGACATCGGAAGGCTTGGCGATGCGCTTGGTCCATGACAGCTCGGTGACGTGCACCAGCCCTTCGACACCAGGCTCAAGCTCCACAAATGCGCCGTAGGGCACCAGGTTGACCACGCGCCCCTTGACACGCTGACCAACCGCATATTTTTGCTCGATGTTATCCCACGGGTTGGCAAGCTTCTGCTTCAAGCCCAGGCTTACGCGTTCTTTTTCGCGGTTGATGTCCAGTACAACCACGTCAATTTCCTGACCTACCTTGAGGATTTCAGACGGATGCCCGATTCTGCCCCAGCTCATGTCTGTGATATGGAGCAGGCCGTCCAAACCATTCAGGTCAATGAATGCGCCAAAATCGGTGATGTTTTTGACAATGCCCTTGCGTATGTCGCCGGGCATCATCTCAGAAAGGAGTTTGGCCCGCCGTTCATTGCGTTCCTGCTCAATCAACTCGCGGCGTGACAGGACCACGTTCTGCCGCTCCGGATTGACCTTGACCACCTTGCACTCGATGGTTTGTCCAACAAACGATTGCAGATTTTTGGGGGCGACAATGTCCACTTGTGAGGCGGGCAAAAACGCTTCCACGCCAATGTTCACTATCAGGCCGCCTTTTACCGCGCTTTTCACCTTGCCTGTAACGGTGCTGCCTTCGTTTGCAATCGCCAGTATCCGTTCCCAGTTTTGCTTGAACTCGGCCTTCTCCTTTGAAATGTGGATGTAGCCTTCCTTGTCTTCCAGTTTTTCAATCAAAACTGAAATTTCATCGCCAACCTTGACCTTGGAAAAATCCTCGAACTCGGAAGCGGGGACGACGCCTTCGCTTTTGCCTCCGATGTCAACCAGAACCTCTTTGGGACGGACCTCAATGATTACGCCTTTTACGATGTCGCCAGCCCGCAAGGGCCGGTCATACTGTTTCAACAATGATGCAAACTCAGACTCTGTAGCCATTCGATTAATAATTTGTCATTTGCGGGAGACTTTACGCCGGCGACAGCCGGTCGAAGACTCCATTGCCTAACGCACCCGACGTTGCAACCGGCAACGGAGGTTGAAGTTAGGTTACGCGTTAACTTCTCGTTTCTCAGCCTCATATTGAACCCCGCACCCGCGGGGTCCAGGCAGGGCGATACCATAAACATCCGCGGCCGTGTGGCAAGCCCTATTTTTAATTATTTTTTGCCCGCCGGTTCACGGCTTTTTCAGTCCAAGGGCGCCTTCCGCCACCTTGTAGAGGTCATCCACGCCATTTATCGCGCCGAAAACAACCTGCGAGCCAATGACAACTTGCGGCATTGAGCCGTTGTTGAAAGTCACCGAATTGCTCTGAAATAGTTTTATTGATTTGGAAAGGGCATCGTCAATCCATGGGTCTCCCAACGCCTTGTTCAGGGCATCGGCGCCCACCAACTGTTCCGCTGCGCTCCGCGCCTGTTCAATTGGCGGCGGGGCAAGTTGGGCGAACATCAAATCATCAAAGGCCCTGAGCTTTGTCCTGTCAGCCCGCCAGACAGCCAGCCCGAGTTTTGCGTACTGACAGGCATTCTGGTGCGCCCGTGGTGTGCGCTGTATGGCCGGGTTGCATTGGCTGTCCAACGGCATGGGCAGGCTTAGCACAGCCACCTTATTCCCGAAAGTTTGCCAAAGCTGCATAAGGTATCCATGCATCTGATGGCAATGATGGCACGTGTAATCAAACAGGCTCACCAGGACATACGGCGCTTCCGGGCTGCCCCAGAGCGGCAACTGGTTTATGTCCAGCTCTACCGCGCCACCGTAAAGGCTCATTACGCGCCCCTGACGCACGGCCTCAGCTTTTGGCACTCCGGGATTTTGAACCTGCGGCTGGGGTTGCATGTTGGAAGTTGTCTTGATTAGTGGAGTCGCAGGCGGGCTGGATGACGCAACTTGCGAAATCTGGCTCATTCGATTGGGAATCGCGGCTGCTGTATTTGTCCTGGGCTGGGTGGTGGCGCTTGAAAGCAGGCGGTTTGTCATGCTTGCCGGCTGGCTACTGGGAGAGGGCGTAATTACCGCGGCAGCCGGAAGCGTTTTAACAATATGCCCCTTTTTCTTGAAAACTAGTTGGCCCAGTACCAACAGCACCAAAAGGCACGATGCAATGGCAGTAATTTGCTTTGCAGCCTCCGGCAGGATGTAAATTTTCTTTTCCCGCTGCCACGGAATTGATGGTTCTGGCTGGATTGGAGCGTGGAAGAGGATCAACAGGGACGCCGCCAGACCGCAAGTGTGGGCAAGCATGCAAAAAGGGCAGATTTTTTGAATGATAACCAGTTGCACCATTACGAGCCAGAAGGCCGCGCCCGAAATAGGAATGGCGATGCCCATCATCCATCGCCATGCCTTGCGTCGCAGTTCAACTGAATCGTTGCGCGCGGCAACTCTGACGAAGTAAATCAAGGCGATATAAGCCGCCAATGCGGGCAAACTCACCGGTATGCCGAGAAAGTAAGCGTAGGGACTACGCAAAACCTCGTCGCAGCCAGAATTGGGGGCGCATCCTGCGACTCCGCCACCCTTCAAAGAGTTGTACAAAAGGTAGGCCGCGGTGGCCATTGCAATATACAGCAAAGCACAGGCCAGCTTCCGCGGCCAGCCGCGCACGAATGCTTCTTCACGTTCAACCTTTGTCGCCTTGTTGCCCATGTCATTTCCTGTCTCTTTGACTCTTTTCAACGTGTCAAGCCAATCCAGCTTTTCACCATACCCGCAATTCCGCCAGCGACGCGTATGGTGCATTGTCGAAGGTTGACAACGCCTGTAGCTTCAAAAATCGCGGTGTTACCGGCCGTGGAAACTTGATTTGTTTTTCGCCGGCATCCGCCTTGAACTCGGCGCGCGCCAGCGGCTCGCCCCAGTTTTGGCCATCTTCGCTTGCAAAGACCGCACAAGTTTTTATCCATCCGTTGCGGTTTTTATCCTGCCGCGGCAGCAGTGAGATGCCATTGATTTCACCTGGCCGGTCAAAGGCAATGACTACTTCATGCGGGAATTGCGTTACGCGGCCTTCCCATGGCGTGTGCCATATAGTATTTGGGTCATCGTCCAAAATGTGAGCGGCCTCGTAGCCTTTGGCCTCACTATCCGCCCTGACAACGCGTGCGCCCAGTTTTTGCGTCATGCTTGGCGGAGCGAGCAGCGACTTCACATAATCAGGCTCCAATGCGATTGAAGGAGCGAAATTTTCCGAAAGCATGTAATTTATGAGGCTTGCCCGGAGCTGCCTTGCCACCGGCCGTTGTGCGAGGTCCTTTTTCAAATCAATCCCGCATAGCAGCAGTTTGCCCCTGCCGACTTGCGCCTCAAAAACAAGCGCAAGTTTGCGGTTTGTAACCCAGTCGTCAATTACCTGGATAATCGGCTTCAAGGCCTGTGGGGTATCGTTGATGATGAACGGGTGCGAGCGGCTTACCAGCTCCCACCACTGCCAGTTGCTATGGTATTCCGTCGGAAAATTTTTCAAGGCCGGGTGTTTCGGGTCGCACAATATCCCGAGCGTATGCGGCGGCTGGCGGCGCGTCCATGCCGTATTCCAGAAAATGCTGGAGAATCCGATTTTGACCCTGCCGAGTTTGTCGCCTTTGATTCGCGCCGGCTCGGCCAGCAGCAGAACCTTTCCCCCCTTTTGCAACTCCGCCATGGCTTTGTCATCCAGCGCCTCGGCGATATGCACCTCTGTTGATTCGAGCGGTGATACATTGTTCGGGTAAACCCAGATATCCCAGTCATTGGCAAAATTTCCAACTTGCACTTCAAGGTTCAGTTTTGTCGGCGGGGCGGAATTCACAAGTGGCACGGTAATTTCGCCCAAAGCAGTCAATGTCCCGGTGGGCACGGGGCGCGCCGGCAAGGTGCCTGTGCGGAAAACTGTGCCATCCGGGCGGCGCAACTTCCAAACTGCGGCGACTGGCGGCAAGTTTGCAGGGCCGTAATGCGCAACCTCAATTTGAGCGGAGAACTCATCTTGTTCGAGGAAAATTCGCCGTTTCATCCGCGCCAGTGGGACAGTCTGGCCTGAAAACCGGCGAAATTCTTCCGCGGTTATGTAACCTTTGGAATCCCAGAATGGGTCAAGCACGCCAACCAGCGCCGTGCCTTGACCAGGGAAATCGTGCAAATCAAGCAACTCAAAGCCTGCCATGCCGGGCGTTCGCAATGCCGACTCAATATCTTCCTTGTAACAAAGCGCCTGCAGCTTGCCTGACGCGAGAAGAAAATCGCGCGCCTGTCCAAGCATCCCACGCGCCTGAAGTGAATCGCGGAAAATCTCGAAATTGCGCGCTTTCAGCAGGCCGGTGTATTTGGGAATTTCGTCAAAATTGGGATAAACGCACCATTGTCCAATTTCATGGCTGACAACCGGAGCGCCCGCCTTTTGGATGAAGTCCCGATAATCTGTCACTGTTTCAGGCGGCCTTGCATTTATGCGTGAGTTCAGACCTGCGCCCCATGCCTGTATGCGCGGAGTTGGTGTCACGTGGAAGTCGTTTTCCTTGATCATCGGCCATCCGGCGCCGCTGGTGTAGAGCCGGCGCGCATCCCGGCTTTTCCAGTGCATGACCCAGTCGCCCAGCCAGCGATTCTGATTTTTCCCCGCCGGCTCATTGCCGTAGGACATCATTATGAAAGACGGATGGTTGCCGTAAGCACGCAAAATCCGTCCGGCCTCGGCGTATAACCATGCATCCAGAGGCCGGCCATCACCAACTGTACTGCCTGAGTTGGCCCAACTCGGACACTCAACATAGTAGTAAAATCCAAGTTCATCCGCGGCTTGAAAAGCCGCTTCCGGCGGACAATGCGAATGAAAACGGATGTGATTCAATCCATGCGCCTTGCAAATCTGGATTATGCGTTTCCACGGTTCAACTTCCGTTGGTGGATAACCGGTCAGGGGGAAGATGTTGCATTCCAGTGTGCCGCGCAAAAAGATTTTGCGCCCGTTAATGGCAATTTGCGTTCCCTGCCGGCCGACTTCCCGTAAACCAAATGTGAGCTCGCGCTGATGCCGCACTTGCCGGCCGCTGACGTTCCCTTCCAGCGCGACTTCCAGACGATAAAGCGACGGTTGAAACTCATCCCACAAGGCGGCCTGCGGCCACAATGGATAGTCCAATTCAATTCGATTTTCGCCCTTGCGCCACTTGACGGCTGACTTGGGAAGCGTGACGGCAGGCGCTGTAGTTGGTGGCAATGGCACGGCTTTTATTTCCAGCGTGCCGCTGCCTTCGGCATCTTCCAAGCTTCCAATGACAACTGCAATTTTGACTGCACGGCGCGACAGCTCCGGATAGACTTGCACATCGTCAACCCAGGAAGAGTCACTTGCCACGATTTTAAGCGCGCCAATGATACCATTCCAGTTGCCCTGGGTATGGTCCGATACGCTGTGTGCATCAATGCCCACTTCAACCAGATATCGGTTGTCAACGCGGATGGTCAACTGATGCCTGCCGGGAGTCAGGGCTTTGCTTGCATCGTACTCATGCGGCGTGGCCAGACTGTCCCGGCTGCCCAGTAGTTGTCCATCAACCCATGCTTGAGTGCCCCAGTGTGCGCGCTCCAGGTGAATTATGACGCGCTTGCCGCGCCATGCTTCGGGAATTTCAACATCGCGCTGGTACCATGCCACGCCTGAATAATATTTATCCGGCTGCAGCCAAAACGGCACCTTGATGTTGCCCGGGCGACGGTAAGGGGCGTAGAAAGGATCAGTAAAGTAGGCTCGATCAACAATGTTGCCCATCCATTTGGTCTCAACTGTGACATCGTCCCCGTATCCCTGGGCAGTTAAAGAACCGGGCAATTGAATGGTTTGGGGCAGAGTCTTGTTGAACCATCCTTCTTGAATCCCTTTGTCCTCCCTGTCCAACTGAAACCGCCACTGTCCGGCAAGGGAAAGAGTGTTTTCCGCGCCCAATGTTGCGCCGGCCATCGCCAAAACCAACCACCACGCATATTTCATAAAAAATGCCTGAAAAACTTATTTCTTATTCCGTTTTAATTCTGCTTGAACAGCCGCAGCAAGGCGACTCCATGCCGTGGAATTACGGTTGAAAATTCATTGTCGAAAATCCCCAAATCTTTTTGCCGCCATAAATCGCGCACCCGTTGCCTGCCGGCAACTCCTGCTTCATCCCATTTCGCGGTAAGTTTAAGTGGAGTCGGACTCAGGTTGAAAAGGCCGATTGCTTTTGAACCGTCCTCAAGCTCCTTGACCATCAGCATTTCGCGGCGGTCGCGCCGCACAATTTTCGCCTGTTTGCCCAGCGGGTCCTGATCTATGTCAATTACTTCGTGATTGCACAATACATTCAATGTGAACGGGTCCAGTTTTGCCATGTCACCGCTGAAAATCAACGGCGCCGCCATCAAACACCACATTGACATGTAAGAATATTGTTCATTTGGTGTGAGCGATGTTTTGTGGCCTTCACCCTGCCGGTGGGCGTCGCCAACCCAGCCGATCAAAATATAATCCGGGTCATTCCACGCTCCCGGTCGCGCATATTCATGGTGCCGACCGTTGCTGAACCCAATGTTGTAAAAGCCGGGCAGCATCCCGCCGCGCTCCAAGCCCAAATCTCCCGTAGTACGCCAGCAATGCCCGACTTCTGCGCCCCATTTCCATACCTCGCCCATGCCGTATTGGCAGAGGTTGAAAACAATGTCGCGCTTTTGCTTTTGGAGTTCGTTCCACATCAGTTGATACGGTTTTTTGAGATGCTCAATTGTGTTGCCTCCCGCCTTCCGGCCATAGCTGCACCAATCATATTTCAGAAAATCAAAGCCCCACTCGGCGAAAGTCTGCGCATCCAGTGCTTCATGCTCCCAACTGCCGGCGTAACCGGCGCAAGTAGTCGGACCCGGGGAAGTGTAAAGTCCGGCGCGAAGCCCCTTGGAATGAATGTAATCAGCCAGTCCTTTCATGTCCGGGAATCGTTTGTTTCCGCGCAACCTCCCGTTTTCATCGCGCACAGGTCCATCGGCGGCCTGGTCCTTTGGGTTCACCTTGACCATCCAGCAGTCGTCAATGTTGACATATTGATAACCGTAATCGGCCATGCCGCTTGCAATCATCTGGTCGGCTGCCTCGCGCATCACCTTGTCACTGACGCGGTGGTAGTGGATGTACCAACTGTTCCATCCCATTGGGGGTGTCAATGCCAGACGGTCGCCAACCACAATTCGCAGCTCACGCCGGGCTTCTCCATGCGAATTACGCGCGATCAATATAACCGGATAAGTTCCCGCATTTTCAACTGCGCCGGTGATGATTCCGCTGTTTTCGTCCAATCGCAGGCCGGCAGGCAGGTTTTCCGCGGCAAACCGCATTGGACGCTGCCCGGTGCATGGTATCCGAAATATGAACGGCGAGCCTGGTCGCAGCCCTGTAATACGCGGCCCATTGATTCGCGGTGACGGCGGCGCAGGCGGTGTCAGAATCTCAAATTCCTCCGGCTCTGCTTCAGGTGGGCCGGCAACCGGCGGCTTCTGATCATACTCAAACACTGCTTCAACCCAGTTGGCGTGGTCAGAATCACGACCATCGCCGGCGTCGGTTACAATGAGTACAAGATTTGTAATTCCGGCCAGATTTGCCTTGCACTCCCGCGCAGCCTCGCCACGCCTGCAAATTCCGCTGCGCCATAATTCCTTTCCATCGCCTTCCAACACAAACTCGATGCTGGCTTTGCCGCTCGTGGCGGCATCGTCAACGCCGACCTTGGCCCGAAACATTCGGACATGCCCGTCCAGCTTGAGCCAAAATTCGCTTGGGGCATGAGTGCCCACCCCGCGCTGGAATTTCTCGCCGTTAATTGACAACGGTTTGCCTGTCACAGATTGGTTTTTCAACGGTTTGCCCCAACCGGATGACATGGATGAGACGTCCAAATCCTCCAAGTTCAGCACTGCTCCACAAACAGGAAGCGCTGCAGCGAGGGCGATTCCCCAAATAATGGCCATTTGTTTTGTCATAAAGTCCTTCGGATATAGCTTCGGGTTTGTTTACCAAAACACATCCCATCAGCCAAGTTTGATTTATCCAAAATGGAAAAAAGTTGGTTGCGGCGATTTGGAAGAAACTCTTTGTGGCCAATTATGGTTTGGCATTTTGCCAATCTGGGGCTATTTGTTGAAGGCGTGACGCAACCGTTGGCATTGATTGTAAGCGCGCGCGCGACCCAAAGCCGGATTTTGGAGGAAAATTTGGGACAGTTGGGGTATCGGGTTGAAGTGGTTCCTGGTGCCGCCGACATGCTTGCAGTGGCGCGGAATGATAAGCCGCTGGCGCTGTTTGCGGATTTGGCACAAAACCAAGATGATATGTTGGCGGCGATTCAACAGCTCCATTCCGACCCGGCCTTGCAACATATTCCGGTGGTGGCGTTCGGAGAATCCGACGACAAAGAACTTGCCGCCAGGGCGCTGCAGGCCGGCGCGCGCATGACAGTCAATGACAGAGCAGTGCAAGTGCACTTGCGCCAGCTTTTGGAACAGGCCTTGAGCGTTGAGTAGCAGCGTCCCGCCAGTTTTTTATGAATCTGCCAGCAGTAAAATTGAGCCAGGGAATTCATGTTATCCACTTGTTTTACCGGATTGAACGGCAACTGTGGCGACAGGCATCCTATGAGATGCGCAAGGCCGCGCATGAGAAACTGGCCGCTCTCGTCGCCTCCAACAGCAACCCCTGCCAGCCACGGATTACGTGTTACGCAAATGTCGGCGGAAAGGCGGATATCGCGTTCATGATACAAACATTGACGTTGGACGCGTGCGCCGAATTACACAGGCAGATTGAGGCGTGCTTTCCACCCGGCGTGCTAAGGCCGATTTACAGCTTTTTCAGCGTGACCGAGCTGACTGAATACATGCCGACAGAGGAGGATGCGCGCCGGCGTCTGATTCATCAGGAAAAATTGGACCCGGCTTCAGAGGCGTTCGCAAAACGCATGGCAGAGGAGCAGGCCCGGATTCAGGAATACATGCACTACAGGCTGTATCCTGAATTGCCTGATTGGGAATTGATGGGGTTTTATCCGATGCGCAAACGCCGCGAAGGCAACGATAATTGGTACATGCTTGACTTTGAAACACGCAAAAAACTTATGGGCGGCCATGCGCGTACCGGGAGGAAATATGCCGGGCGTGTTGTCCAGATGATTACAGGCTCAACCGGTCTGGATGACTGGGAATGGGGCGTTACTTTGATTGCCCGTCAGGCCGATGACATCAAGTCCATCGTATATGAGATGCGCTTTGACGAAGTAAGCGCGCGCTACGCCGATTTTGGAGCGTTTTACATCAACCTGCGCCTGCCGCCCGATGCGCTTTTGTCGCACCTGAGATTGGAAATCTGATTTGTAATTACCTTAGCCACAGCTACTTGCTCATTATTTGGTAGTCTATTGGTGCCCGCGCGGGTGTATGCGGGGCCATGTTGTTAAGAGCTTTTTGAATGCTTAAAATTTTCCGGTTGAAGGCTTTGGGTAATTGAGTTAATTTAAAAGGCCCTTTTGAATGCAGGAGGGGGAGCCAAAAAGATGAACGCTGAATTGTGTAAAAAAGCGCTGATGAAAATCGGGAACCCGAATATCCTGATTAACATGGTATCAAAGCGGGTTCGCCAGCTCAACTCGGGCGGTGCAAGAAGCCGGCCATTGGTTGAGGATGCCGCCAATTTGGGTGCGGCCGATATAGTTTTGCGTGAAATCATCGAGGACAAACTTGGATACGAGGAGCCGGTTTCTCCGGATGCCCTGGTTGAAGCTGCGCCCCACGGTCGCAAGCGTCGGAAAGCTTCCACTTAAAGAGGGGCGGGAGGCACAGGCATTGCAGTGGCTTGTCATCCGGGGCGACGGTTTTCATCGGTTTGCGGAGTGCCCCGGCTCCAGGGCCGGGGTCAGCTCGTTTGTACTCGATATAAAGGAGGAATCCGAAAGCTGTTTCAGGCCAAACCGGCCCATCCCGCTTGTGCGTGGGTGTTGGTTTTCCGCCGCTGTTGACGCCTGTGAATGAAATTCTCCATAACTCAAAGGCCAGAAGAGACTACCACATACTGGAGGTCTTTGAGGCCGGCATTGTCCTGCGCGGGACTGAAGTCAAGTCCCTCAGGGCCGGGCGCGGGCAGATTCGCGATGCTTTTGCGCGTGTGGAGAACGGCGAGGTGTGGCTCTACAATGCCCATATTGATGAATACAGCTTCGGCAACCGCCAGAATCACGACCCCAAAGCGCCCAGGAAACTGCTGCTGCACAGTTCGGAAATTCGCCGGCTTCAGGGGCTTGTCACCGTGAAGGGACATGCCCTGGTGCCGTTGTCCTTTTATTGGAAGCGTGGAAAAATCAAGGTGGCTCTTGCTCTGGCGAAAGGGAAGGCAGAGTACGATAAACGCGAGGAAATCCGCAGGAAAGAATCCGAGCGGGAAATGAAACGGTTGAGGCAGTGATTGCCTGTTTTTTGAAAAGACAGGCAAGCAGCGGATGGATGTAACGCCGCGCTTGCAAGTTGCGCCCGTCAATAGCAGAATCGGCCAGCCATGAATTCTAATTTATCGCAAGCGCATCGAAGCCAGCTTGATTTGCGTTATTCATCCAGCCAGACCGCATGGTTTGCAGCGGTGTTGGGGCTTGTTTTTATCGCTGCTCAAAACCGTGCTGCTTTGCCGGAACGGCTTGCGGCCAGTCCCGGTACCGCTCTGGACCGTTACGTGGCAGCCGCCGACACCAATTTTCAGTGGCATCTGGCCAATACCATCAAACAACCGGGCGCCACGGTGTACATTGTGGATTTGACTTCACAATCGTGGCTGACCAGCCAGGAAATCAGCAGAACACTTTGGAAACATTGGCTGACTGTTATTGTGCCGGATAACGCTGCGGCAGGCACCGGTTTGATGGTAATCGGGGGCGGCTCAAATGAAAAACCGGCGCCAACAAAAGCGGATGGCACTTTGCTTGCCATAGCGCAAGCAACCCGGACAGTTGTGGCACTCATTGCGCAAGTGCCAAACCAACCATTGCGCGTCCCGGACCGGCCGCAGCCTCTGAGTGAGGATGCCCTGATTGCTTATACATGGGATAAATTCCTCCGCACAGGCGATGAGCGCTGGCCTGCGAGGCTGCCGATGACCAAAGCCGTTGTTCGCGCCATGGACGTGGTAACCGCCTTGTGCGCAAAAGAGGTCGGCGGCCTCAAGGTTGACAAATTTTTTGTAACAGGAGCTTCAAAACGTGGATGGACGACTTGGACGACCGCCGCCGTTGATCAGAGGGTGACGGGCATTGCGCCGGTGGTGATTGATGTGTTGAACATCGAGGAATCACTCAAGGCGCACTATCGTTCTTACGGATTTTTTGCGCGCGCAGTTGGCAATTACACCAATGAACACATCCCCGAATGGATTGGGACGCCGGAAAGCAGAAAGTTGATGCAAATCGAGGACCCGTGGGAGTACCGCGCGCGCTATACGATGCCCAAGCTTGTTGTCACCGCCACTGGCGATCAATTTTTCCCAGTTGATTCAGCGCAATTTTATTTTGATGGTCTGCCCGGCCCCAAATACATCCGGAGCGTTCCAAATGCCGATCATGGCCTAAAAAACAGCGATGTTTGGTTTGGTGTGCTTGCGTTTTACCAGGCGCTGCTTAATGGCGAATCATTGCCGCGTTTGAGTTGGAAACATACAGGCCCGGGGGTGGTGGAAGCCACCGCCGAGCCTGAACCGTTGGAGGTGCGGCTCTGGACTGCAACCAATCCAACGGCCCGCGATTTCAGGCTGGAAACCACGGGGCCGATCTGGAAAAGCGAACCAGTCAAAGCCGATGCGCCCGGCCGATACAAGGCCCGTGTTGCAGCGCCGGATAAAGGTTGGACCGCGTACATGCTGGAGTTCAAATTCAAGAGCGGCTCACTTGCGCCGCACACTTTCACCACTGACGCCCGCATTATTCCAGACACACGTCCGCATTCGTGGCCGCCTCCAGGACATCGCCTGCCAAAATAGGCCGGCCCGCTGATGGAAAATGCGCTTCAGGGCTTTAGGGAGCTGAAGTACTCGTAGAAGACGCGGGCAAGGTTTGAGCCGTAATCCATCCAATGACGGGCGGATGGGTAATCGTTCAGGCCGGCTATCCAATTTGCGTTCAGTTCATGCACTATTGCGTCTATTCCGAATCTGCCAACCCAGCCATCGGCCAACGTCCCAACTGGCGGCCTTATTGATACGCCCTCAGTGAACCATGTGTGGCGGCGAAGCAGTTTTTCCAGTTCGTTCATCTTTTCGATATACCGCTGGTTTTGCGGGGTGTTGCCGCTGGTGATATGCAGCTTGCCATAGCCGTCATTGTGCATCTCAAGCGCAAGATGCGGCCGCCTGCCTTCGCGTATCATTTTTTCGAGCCACGCCTCCAGCGCCGCGTTTTCAGGGGCCAGACTGGCATTGGCTGGCTGCATCCAATCGCGGTTGAGGTCCTTGCCTTTGAGGTTGAAGCGCGTCCTGCCGTGGGCGACGCCGTCCTTGTTTGCCATCGGCATCACATACAAACAGTAACATTGAAGGAACTTTTTCGACTCGGCATCGCCTTTGAGCAGTCGCCTTATCAGACCCTCCGCAACCCAGTTTCCGCCGCTTTCCCACGGATGCGCACGTGCGCGGAGGAAAACCCGCCATGGCGCCTGTGGATTTCCAATTTGCACAATTTCCAGCGGGCGGCCCTCGATGGTGCGGCCTATGACACTGATTTTTGCCCTGTGGCTGCGCCTGATTTCACTCAGGAACCGCTCCAGGTCGGATAATCCATAAGGCTGCATCCGCGCCACATACAACAATGGGCCGGGCATTTCCAAGTCCACGCAAACCCGGTTTTCTGGCAAAAGTGTTGTGCTCACCGGCTTCCATTCGCGCGCGTTGGTTGAAACAACCAATGTTTTAAGCTCTTTACTGACGGAGCCAGGTTTGCCGTTGTAGATGTTGTCCAGGTTTGTAAGTTCGAGCCTGAATTTTGTCCCTGGCTCGCCGTGGATCAGAAAATGGACATGGCCGGCTGCCCGGTTGGAAGAGGCGTATTCGTGGTCATACAACAAGTGCGCCAGCACGGTGTTGTTTGATGCCGCCTCATACCAGAGCGGGGAGGCGTTTTCGATGCTGGTATCGAGGTGGAAAATTCCGGGAACAGGCTGCGCGCCGGCATCCAGGCTTAAGGCAAGGCAGATGGCCGGCAGCCAGTTTTTTGTTTGCGCTAAAAATTGAGCCATATTCTTAATTCCAATTCAATTTTGCCGGAGCTTGAAACTCAAACACATCTCGGAGCCATCTTTGCATCCGGCGCAAAACAGTTTAACTGAAAAACAACCATGCCAGCGCCGGCGCGACTGCGAGGCTGGGCAGATAATCCGCCAGCTCGACTTTCTTGACGTCCATTATTATGAGAAACACCGCCATGGCAATCAAGCCGGTGGTGACATGAATAACGGCCAGCACATCCGGCTGAAGGGCGAGTTTCTGTTGGAGCCACTGCGCGGCCAGTGTCAAAAGCCCCTGCCACGCCACCACAGGGAGGGCGCTCAACAAAATGCCACGTCCCATGATTGTTACAAAGGACATTGTGGCAAGGCAATCCATCGCGGCCTTTATGGCCAGCAACCAGAAAAACCCTTGCAATCCATCCTGCAATGCGCCGAGGAATGCCAGCGGCGTGACGCAAAACAACAGGCTGCCGGCTACGAAGGCGTCATTGAAATTCTTGCTGCCGCTTTTGATGGCGGTTTCCATTCGGATTCTGGCATAATTGCCGAGGCGGTTTGAGCCTTTTTGGATTCCAATAAACCTGCCCATAAGCCTTCCCAAAACCATCCCCAAAAACGCAACGCCAAACAACTTGATTGCCCGGCCAAGTTCGTACTGGCTCAAGGCCTGGTAGATGAGTTTGAAGCTGAAAAAAATTGTGAATGCGCCGAGGCCGTACTTGATGTAGGCCTGTTTTGGCGCGGGAATCTGCCATCGCGGATACCGGCCGATCAACCCGCCCGCCAGAATGCCAACCCCGTTGAGAATTGTCCCCAGCATGGTTTTACGGTTTTGCTCCTGCCCAGTCCAGAAGGGCGGTGGACTTTTTATCGCGCCTGTCATCCGACCAATACTGCTTGACCCGCCGGAGTTCATCCTCGAATTCCATTTCCGCCAGCCGGCTCAACATCACTGTCTGGATGTAACGTACGCCGCGCCATTCCCATTGTGTCCGCAGGACTGGCAATTTTTCATCATCCATCCACCGGCGCTGCGGCGGGGCGGGGGGCAGGCCGAAGTCGAAGGTTGCAACTGATGTCTTTCCCGGTGTCTGCGACGAGTTTGTCCTTGTCAGCGTGGCTGTAATCACGCCGTTTGAATGGACGATGACAGGCGAAGCGCCGGCGCCGGCGTCTTTGGCGCTCGCTGCGAGCAAGCCGCCCAACAGGACGGCAAACAACTGGCAATTAAGACCCATGCGTTGCGCCTTGAATTATGTGGCAAGCCGTCGTTTGGGGCAATCTGATTGGAATCAAAATTTCTGTTTGCAATTCATAATCCGGCTCGGATAAGCTCCCATCTGCCCAAGGTCGGGGCGTAGCGTAGTCTGGCTAGCGCGCTTGTTTCGGGTACAAGAGGTCGTGAGTTCAAATCTCACCGCCCCGACCAGTCACTGTTTTGCTTCGCAACTTGATTCATAAAAACAGCCTGTGTTCTGACGGGAAAATTTTCTTTATGAATATGGATTTAGCGTACATGCTCCGGGCATGGAAAGGATTGGGGAGGAAGAGTTGGGAAGGTATGTGAAGGCGGCGCTGGCGGAGGATGTCGGGCCGGGGGATGTGACCACCGGCGCGGTGGTGCCTTCTGGTGCAACGGCCACTGCGGTCATGGTGGCAAGGGAGCCGCTGGTTGTGGCCGGATTGATGCTGGCGGAGGCTGCTTTCAAGGCGTTGGATGGCAGGGCGCGGGTTAAACGCCTTGCCAAAGATGGACAGATAGTGCGCTCCGGCGCGGTTTTGTTGGAAGTGAACGGACGGGCGGCGGCGTTGCTTACGGCCGAGCGGACGGCGTTGAATTTTGTGCAGCGCTTGAGCGGTATCGCCACTCTGACGGCAAAATACGTGGCGGCGGTGCGCGGTACAAAGGCGCAGATATTGGATACTCGCAAAACAACCCCGGGATTGAGGAGGCTGGAGAAGTACGCGGTAGCGTGCGGCGGCGGTCGGAATCACCGGTTTGGGCTGTATGATCAGGTTTTGATCAAAGATAATCATCTGGCGTTGTTGGGCAGGAATTCGGCCAATCCGATTGCGGAGGCTGTGCAAATGGCGAGGAAACGGTATCCGCGGCTCAAGGTTGAGGTCGAGGCTGAAACCATTGAGCAGGTGAGGCAGGCTGTGGAGGCCGGGGCGGATATTATTTTGTTGGACAACATGCCGTTGCGGACATTGAGGCAGGCGGTCAAGTTGGTGGGGGGGCGGGCAAAAACTGAGGCCAGTGGCGGCATAACTCTGGAAACAGTGCGCGCGGTGGCAAAAACCGGCGTGGATTACATATCGGTTGGGGCGTTGACACATTCGGCGCGCGCGATGGATATAGCGCTGGATTTTGCCGGGTAATCGGGTTGGATTCACAGGGGGGGAATG
>Ga0078972_1000827_pt1 | contig 127052 bp, 129 predicted proteins | sample YelNatPaOPGAMG01_FD_67568 | JGI IMG/M metagenome (GOLD analysis project Ga0078972, IMG submission 67568) | Hot spring thermophilic microbial communities from Obsidian Pool, Yellowstone National Park, USA - OP-RAMG-01 (SPADES assembly) (version 2) | ecosystem: Environmental > Aquatic > Thermal...
CAAAGAACTGGGCGAAGGCGAACGCCGGCGAAATACTTGCGAGAGCGTTCTCCATCAGCCTCGAGGACGAGGTAAGCCTGGCTGTAGGCGAAAGAAACATCAAGGTTAAGGTCATCTGGCGTATTCATGAATCAGATGCAATGCGACGCTGAACTCTCAGCTCCCTTGGAAACAGCCAACATGCTCACGGGAAACAATGACACAGCATCCCTCATTGAGTTCTCCCTCAAAGAAGACGTGAACGATAGGGCAGCCCTAGGCTAGGTCGCGCGGCTGCTGCCCGAAAACCTTAAGCTCATCAAAGCCCAGCAGCTAAAGGAGTTCACGCAGCAAAGCAAATGAACTTGCAGACACCACCCCTCCTAAACGTTTGGTCCATAGCCGTTTACTCCGTTGTAGCCGCAGATCTTCAAAACCATCGTGGCCCAGCATAAGGGTAAGATAAACGTCTTAAGGTCTATAGAAGCATCTAAAAGGCTTTTGAAGAGGAATATGCCTACCAAGCTTTCACCCTGGTCGATAGCCGCCTTATCCCTAGGGTTCGCCATGGCCATAGTAGTCTTAACCGCCTTTTATGCTGAAGCATAGCGTTCATATGGTTGCTTCAATTTATCCAATCCGATCTTGCTCCTCATCGTTTTCCGTTCCTTGTTGAAATATTTCCTTTAAGCTTTTCCTGGGTTTACGCGTCTCGTCTCCGCTAAATGGGGGAGTTTGCCCACCTGCTTCTCCCAGGTTCATTTTAAGCTCCCCTGCTTTGAAAGCCCTTAAAATTTCTTTATGAAACTTCGATTCCTCAGTCGTTAACTTAAAGTACTTGCCCAACTCCATTAGATATTTAACGCTTATTATATAATAGTAAAGCTTTTCATATTCTCCTCTTTTCATCAACTCTTCAACCTTATCCATAAGTCCTTGAAAGCCTATCGCCTTAAATAAAAATGAAGCTAAAGCATCGTTTGAGGTGGACCCGCTTTTCTCAACCTTTAACGCTTCAAGCCTTGATGCTTTTCCATCGCTATACCTCTTAAACTTCTTGACGTAGTAGCCTACGGTGCTCCTCGGTATCCCCGTGATCAGGGATATCTCCTCTATAGTGTAGCCTAGGCTTCGAAGCTCGGAGATCCTCCTGTTCCTCTCAACGTTCTCCTCCATAAAGATCGCCACTTGGATTCCTATAAGAAATCCTATAGATCCAATATAAACCTATCTCCCCATCATGTGCCTAGGCTGAAAAGCCCCGCATCAACGGCTTGATAGGCTTCGAAAACCTTTTTTAAAGTATCTATTTCAAAGTAAAGAAGGTAGTAGTATAAAGTTAAAAGGATAGTTAAGTGTTATGAAGAGCTATTTTGAAAGTGTGACATCAAGCGGATAACAGCGACTAAATGGTAACGTAACAGCTTAGTATAAGGTGTTACCTGAGTTGTAGATAATTTACGATCAAATCCAATAGATCCGAGGGATTGTGGGGAGAAGAGGGCGTGAACCCATGCGCTGTAGATTATTATTAAAGGAACGTTTTCGAAGCGCAGGAGGCAAGCACGGGTAGAAAAGGGCCGGCATAGAGCGATCTTCAGGACCCCCCTCTAGATGAGATGGAGATGCCCTCAAGGTGTTCCTCAGATATCTTCAAGAGGCCTTAAGTTATAGACTGCTAAAAAAATTTATAGCGCCTTTACGCTTTCTAAAATATAAATAAATATGAGCATCATAAGCAACTTCCTATTAGTCTTGTAAGATGGTAAGCCTGGAATCATCGATGGAAAGGGAGGTGTTAAAGTCGTCCTTAATTAAAGTAGTTTTTGAGGCATTATTCATCATTTCATTTCTTGCTTTATTTTGGACATATTTAGGCTATCCTAGCTCACTATATCTTTTATCTTTTTTCTATAAAGTAAAGGGTAGAAAGGCTGATGACGGCTTTACTCCCAATGTTTCCATAATGATTATGACTTACAATGAAGCGAAGGTTATTGAGGAAAAGTTGGTTAATACGTTAAGTCTCGACTATCCTAAGGATCGATTGGAGATACTAGTTGTCGACAGCGGATCAACCGATGGAACGGAAGCTTTGGTGAAGAAATACTTCCCTCAAGGCGTTAAGTTGGTTGAAGAAGGAGAGAGGAGGGGTAAAGCTTCGGCGATAAATCTTGGATTGAATCATGCGAGCGGAGATGTAGTGATGATCACCGATGCGAATACTTTTTTAGCTGAAGATTGCCTTAGAAGATTGGTTAAGCATTTTGCCGACGAGAAGGTTGGGGGTGTATCCGGAAGGTTCGTGCCTATAACTATAGAGAATGGATTAGCCAGCAAAGGAGAAAGCCTTTACTGGCAAGTTGAAGGATGGATGAAAGAAAAGGAATCTTTATTGGATTCACCCTCTACTCTGGTTGGGCCGATAACCGTTATAAGAAGAGATGTAATCGAGAAGGTGGACGAAGAGAGCATAACGGAAGATTTTGAAATCTCCGTGGCGATAAGGGGTAAAGGGTATAAGCTCGTTTACGAGCCTGATGCTAAAGGTTATGAAGCTATGCCTCAAAATATTAGTGATTTAATTAAGCAAAAAGAGAGGATAACCATTGGAACGTTAAGGACATTGGCTAAATATAGAAAAATTCTCTTCAATCCAAAATACGGTCTATATGGCTCCTTGATCCTACCATCGCATAAATTTTTTCAAACTTTAACGCCCTTCTTTTTAATTATTTCATCATCTACGACAATTATTTTAAATTTTTATTCTTCATCACCACTTTTTTCCCTAGCATTCTATCTTTTGGCAGCAACCGTGCTTTTATTCCTAGCCTCACTTATAGCCAGCATACTTCCTTTACCGGCTAACATGAAGAGCTTCTTTAATGCCTTGTCCTACTTTATCCTACTTCAAGCCATTTTAATTTCTGGCTGGAAGAGTTATCTTACGGGAAAACATCAAATTAAATGGGAAAAAATAGAAAGCGCGAGGATACCGGTTAAATGCTAAGCAAACGTTCATACATACCCCTATGTGGAATTTTAAATATTTTAGAAGTCGTTCGGTCGGGCGACATCCCCCTCCTAAACCTCCTTAGGAAACTAAGAATTAGATTTAGGTTGGTTTATTAGCTTTGTCGGATAAGCTTTACTATATAGCTGAAGAATCGGCTAAAGGAGGCTTCATCATTTTCTTAGGGAACACGTCAGCCACGTTCATAAGCGCCTTGGGCGCGATAGTAATCGCTAAGCTTTTAGGTCCGGCCGACTACGGACTTTACTCGCTTTCATTAGCCGTACCTTCCTTAATAGCGGCTGTGGCCGATCTAGGGGTAAGCCCAGCATTAACATGGTTCTCCGTGAAGCTGAGAGATGAGCATAAGCCCTCTCAGCTTGCCATAATGCTGAAGACGGGCTTTTTAATCAAGCTATTAATAGGCTTACTGCTTTCCTCCGCCACCTTAATGTCATCTAAGGAAATAGCCTCCTGGCTTTTAAAAAGGCCTGAAACGGGAGTATACTTAATGCTGGCGTCCACCTCCATTTTACTTCAAGCGATATTCTCGGTAGCTTACTCGAGCTTAATAGGGCTGAACAAAATGGAGAAAGTAAGCTTAATGCTTATAGCTCAATCGATCGTTAAAGCCTTCCTCTCCACCATTTTGATCCTGATAGGATTAAGCGTTTTAGGTGGAATCCTTGGATATCTATCAGGGTATGCCATAGCGGCCATCCTCGGCCTCACCATCCTCCTCGACCATTACGGAAAGTTGGATAAAGATTCTAATGGGGGAGGGATTGGATATGCAGCGGCTGCGATGATTAAATATGGTTTCCCAGCCTATATAGCAGCCCTACTGGCTACCCTGCTAACTCAATATCAAAACTTGATTCTAGCTCATTTCGCCTCCAACACGGAAATAGGTAACTTTAATGCCTCGCTCAACTTTTTAGCGTTAATCAATTTAATCGCATTCCCAATAACCACAGTTCTCTTTCCGGCGTTCTCAGCGCTAAATCCCAACTCGGATGACGATGCCTTGAAGAGCATGTTTACGTTATCCGTGAAATACGTTTCCCTCCTACTAGTTCCCTCATCCTTGTTCGTCGCCTTCCTCTCCAAGGAATTCATATCCTTAACCTATGGTGAAAGCTACGCCCTAGCCCCGCTATACCTATCCTTCTACATGGGAATCTTTCTGCTAACTGGACTAGGCTACCTCGTCCTTACGAATTTATTCAACGGCTTAGGGGAAACAAAGGAAACATTTAATATAATATTAATCCAAGTGCTAGCTTTTTTGCCAGCCGCGCCTTTTGCAGTGAAAATGCTCAGAGTTATAGGCTTAATTACGGCTTTAATCGCTTCAAATTTATTAGGCATAATCTACGGGTTGATTCAAGCTTGGAGAAAATACCGATTGAAGATAGGTGCCATTAGCGGATTGAAGATATACTCGGCGGCAGGCATATCGGCGCTAACGCTGGCGGCCGCCTCATTCAACCTCCCAGCCTCGTTTAGTATGTGCGTTAAAGGGATCCTGTATTCGCTTACATACTTAACGGCGGTAGCCTTCATCGGGGCAGTGGGAAAACAGGACTTAGCGAACCTAACTCAAATTTTGAATAAGGTTAGAATAGTCGGCTTTATTGCGAAGCCAATCTTAAGCTATCTGGGACACTTAATAAATTTTAGGCAGCGCTTGCTTAAATATAATCACCAGCGATAGTTTGAATAATTAAAATTATGAGCTCGCGTATGAAAGGACGATTTACGGGTCCACGAGAAGCCCCCATTTAAATGGGGTAACCTGCACAGGAAACCCAGTATAACTTCCTAAGGAATAGATTTAATAGAGTTTTATACCTAATCGTATTACGGGTGAGCCTTTATGAGGAGGACGGTGGCCATCTTAACGTTTTTAACAATGCTTCTATATATATATTTCTCAGGCTCTGTTAAAATAAGTTGCGCGGGCGAGGGGGGCCAGGTCGTCACTTTAAGGCCCGTAGCCGACGCTTATGTGGACCCCTCCAGCCCTGACCTGAACCATGGAAGAGAACCAAATCTCCTCATTCGACACTTAAACTTAAGTTATGGAGTTGTCATTGCCCAAATCGCTTATTTAAGGTTCGATTTAACTAAAATCCCCTCTAAGGCCCTCATCAAGTCGGCTACACTTACGGTTCACGTATCCTGGATCGCCTCGCCCACAAAGCTTCACGTCCATCTCTCCCCAGACTCCTCCTGGGATGAGTATACCTTAACCTGGCGTAACGCCCCCACTTACGTGGAGAGCCCCCTATACAGCGTCGCATTGGACAAGCCTATGAAGTTTTACGCATTAGACGTCTCCGAAGCCGTTAAACAATCTCTACCCAATGGAAAGCTTACCTTAGTGTTGAGCTCAGAGGAGACTCCCGGCGTGAGCGATTACATTCAAATAGGCTCAAGGGAGGCGCCGATCGAGGATCACCGCCCCACCCTTCAAATCAACTACTGGATTGAGGCAACTTCCACGGTCACAAGCATTACCACAGCTTCCACGACTACTCCGACTGCCCCCGGCGCCGTTGAAACGAAGACTGAGACCAGAACCATAACGTTAATAGAGGCCCCCTCTACCATCCAATTTACTCCAGCACTTCATGCCCAGCCGGCCTACATTTTCATAGCCGGGTTCATACTAGGCCTCGGAGCCATGTACGCGTTAAGCCTCTGGTTTAAAAAGAGGGGGGCTCAGGGCGATTCGAGGCAGGATCTCAACCTCAGCCTTCTAGCCTTCGCCGTACCCGCCGCGGTCAGGCTTATCCCCGAAGCCATCTCCTACCCATACCCTATTGGATATGACACGTTAATGTATGCCTATGCCTTAGTAGACTTTAAAGGCTGGCTAATCCTCAGGGGCCTCGTTCCACCCCTTCTCATCCTTCTCCTTCAACCCTTCTCTAGGCTCCTCGGCCCCTTCCTAACGTTGAAGGCTGGGGCGGTGGCGATGTATGGTTTAATGGGTTCAGCCACCTACACCTTTGCGCGTCGAGCATTGAAGTGGAATGCTTGGGAGGGCTTCCTCGCCTCCCTTATCCTCAGCCTTCAATTCGTCTCCTTAAGGGTAAGCTGGGATCTACATCGAAACATGCTGGGCATGATCCTCCTCATCTACGCCCTCAGCTGGGTTCCGGAGGCGTCCTCCAGGAGGGGGTTCACGATGATCCTCCTCCTCTCCACCATGGTCCTTCTAGCTCACGAAGCCTCGACAGGCATCCTTTTCTTTACAATCCTCTTAGTCGCTGGACTCCACTGCATCAAACGTAGGTTCAGGGAGGCGGGAAGGCTTATGGCAGCCGCCTCCCCCGTGGTCACCTTAGCCCTCATCGCAAGTTTAGTCAGCCTGAAGGTTTTAAATCTATCCTCAATTGCCTGGCTTCAACTCCCGATAAGGGACTACTCTAGAGGCTATGAAGCGGCCCTCAAAGAGGCCGGCTACACGTTTCTACTCATCTATCCCCTGCTCATACCCCTAATCCCCATAGGGATTTTTCGAAACGGTATCCTAGCTTCATGGACCCTCGCATCCCTCGGCATGGGGTTCAGCTGGATCATCTACCCTCAGTTAGCCTTGGCCAATTGGAGTAGGCTCCTATTCCTCCTCGTCTACCCCTTCGCCTTCTACGCCGCTAAAGGTGCTCACAGGCTTGTTAACCTCATTGAATTGGAATGGTTCAGACTGAGGATGAACCGCTGGATCAGCCTTCTGAAACCCCTCCTCCTCCTCACTCTAATCACACCCCACGCAGCCCTAGCCTGGGGCTTCATGACCTACTCCACGGAAAACCCCTATCCCTACTTCAACAACCCCTACTTATGGAAACCCCATGGGGGGGCCATTCCCTCGAGCATGCTGTCCAATACAGCACCACTCAGCGACACGCCCCACATCATTCAAGCGTTAACAATCCTCAACAGTGAGATGGATAATTCCTCAGCCCTACTGGTGCACGAAGCCTTCCTAGGCTACGCTCACCTATATCTAGACCGGGACAGGAATATCATTCCCTACGGTAAGGGAAAACCTGTTGAGGCGGCTAAAGCTGCCTACAAGAAGGGGTACCGTCAAATATACTTGATATGGTGGTCTCCCGGCTTAGGCTGGCATCCTCCGGAGCCCGACCTCACCCACTTCGCACCCCGCCTGAGAAGCGGAAGAATAATCATTTACCTCTACACTCCCTGAAGCCTCCTTAAAACCTTAAATGTGGAGAAGGATGAGTAGGGGGCCGGGTTAACTTTCTTCACGGTGGAAGCCGGGGATTCCCGGTTTATGGAAGTAGGCCTTCAAGGAGATGCTTGGATTGAAGCCTTGAGCTGTGAATCCTAAGGTGGGATCCTTAACCTCCATGCATTGGAGAAGGCTCCCATCCACTTCCCCCATCCCACCTGCCTTAACCCTCTCCGATTGGGCGTGTTGAAGAGCGTATAGAGCGGCGTTTATTATCATGGCGTTGGTCTTATCCGTCACTGAGGGTATGATTTCACCGTCCTCGGTCACTCCTTCCAGAAAACCCTTGCTTATTTGGACTTGAGCGTTCAACAACTCACTCACGAGAACCCTAGTGTACTCAGTGGAGTATATGGCGTGGAGGGCGAAGGCCACTTTTGTGAAAACTGCAGGTGTAACGTTGAGGTTTTCAACCCGGTCCCCCCTGATCCTAGTCACCCGCCAGGTTTCACCAGTATCGCCCCGCACAATCCACTCATAAACGTATCCTCCATAGGCCCCCTCACTGAATGCGGTTAGCCTCCCATCCTCCCTGAAGCGGCGTTCCTGAACCCTGTAGATCCTGTCAGCGTAGTCCCTGAAAAGCCCATTTAAATCTAGGTCTAGGATTCCGTGAAGAAGCGGTTCCGACGTCACCCAGGTGAGGGGGATCTCCTCACCGTAGAGTTTTATGAACCTTCCCTCGGAAAGTTTCTCCATATCCCTTAATGACTCCGACACGAGGCTGTACTGGAAGTCGAAGGCCTTGAAGCCTTGGGCTGCATAATACCTGTAGAAGCCGCTTCCCCAGCTTGAATCCAACAGCAGTTTCTCGTAATCGCATCTCTGGTAAACGATGTAATCTATTAAAGGAGCGAGATCCTGTCTGCGCTCCTTCAACTTTGAGAGGGCGATTAAAAGCCTACCGGTATCTGAGGGATTCGTGGCGCCCCATCGCTTATCCGGAAGACCGCTATCAGCGAAATAAGCCCAGTATGGTAGTCCTTCAGAAGTAAGCTCTCTCTCCATGAGGAAGCGGAGAATCCTCTCCACCCTCTCCTGAAAGGTCGGGGTACCCTTAATGATGCCGAGCTCCTCAGCGTCCAGGAGGGCGAGGATATAAGAGGCTAAATCCCAATCGGTAAATTCAGGCCAATCCAAGCTAGCGTAGTGGAGCAACGTTCGCGGGTTTACTCCAACCCCCGGCTGATAATACCGCCATGCAACCTCAGCCCAGCTTCTCCAGGCATTCAACTGCATGGTCGAGGTTGAGGTCGTCGTCAGCGTCGAGGCGGGGAGGGTTTTCGAGGCGTACCCCTCAGCCTCCTCTGTGATTGTCTTAGAGGGGGCTGCGGTCCCCTCTTCTTCGATGGAGGTCCCCCAGCGGTGAAAAGGTTGTTTCAAGATTAGGAGGTATGTGAATGCGAGGATCACCGCTAGGGTGAATAAGGATAACGTAAGCCTTCTTCGTTCAGGGGAATATTTAACCCGTTTCCATGGGCTCCTCGTCGATATCCCCCGCATCCCCTTAATGGATAGGGGATAGATTCTAAACCCGAAGTATCCAATGAGGATCATGAGCATTAATCCTGCAACGTTGGCCTGTAAAACGAATCTTTTCGTGGGCTCCGAAACCCCCAGAATTTTGACGCCGAGGTATAGATCAGGTATGAACCTGTGACCTAGCAGGTAGAACATAGTGTCTTCAATTCCGAAGAAAAAATATGGGTATGCTAAGAGGTAGGCAAGGCTGCGGAAGGTGATGGTTAACGCGGCGGGGAGCAGCATGAAAGCCGTGTAAAATATGAGGTGCCAAACCCAGATTTCACCCCATGCCTGGCGGGGGCGGTAATAAGCCTCTACCACAGAAACGTCTAGCAAAGTTAAGGTTAGAATTAGGATCAATGAGCGGAGCATATGCCCTTTAGGCGTAATCAACCCCCGTCAATCCCCTTGGATAGGCACCTATTTTTAATAGGCCTCGCAGCTTTTATTTAAAGATGAATCAAATTTTATGATAGTAGGCGTTCGTATACCTCTAAATGTTTTTTAGCTGAATTTTCCCAGCTGAATCGCCTACTTTCATTAAATGCCTCTTCTCCGAGTTCGGTTAGAAAGTGTGGATTTTTCAATAGCATCCCGAGGATCTCATTAACTTTTTGCACATCTCCCACCTTAACTAGGAACCCCCCTTTTCTAACAATTTGCTTTAGGTCAGCAGTTTCATAAGCGAGTATAGGGGTCCCTGTCGCCATGGCCTCAAGGATAGTTAATCCAAATCCTTCAAGTCTAGATGTGTGGAGATAGATGTCAGAGGCGTTATATAAACTCACCAATTTCCGGTCTGAAACATATTCGAACTGAACTGTGCGTATACCTGCCTCCTCCAGGAGATGAGCCAATTTTCTTGTGCCCCTACCAACTAGAATTACCGCTATCCCTGGGATGCCGCGTAATATTTTGATCAGGTCTTCCTGCCCCTTCCTTTTTTCAGCCCGTCCGATGTTTAAAATTATAAAAAACTTGTCTAAACCAAGTTCTCTCCTGGTTATAATGCGTTGCCTCTCATCTTTCCTAAAGATTCCATGGTCTACGCCATGATGGATCACTATTGCTTTATTCCGCAGTTTTAAGGGTAACATTCTCTTTGTGTAGTATGAGGGCACTATTATACGGTCTGCCTTGGATAACGAATGCATAACTAAAAGCTGAGCAAATCTCCCTTCTAATCCTTCAAAGAGACTGTAATCGTGATGGACAGTAACTACTTGAGGATGTTTTTTCACCAGCGCCCCAGCTATATCTATGCTATGAATGATTTCATAGTCAAAATTTTTAAAGGCATTTTTTAAGGCCAGCAAAATTGGACCTACGGACTTGACGTAATAACCTAAAGTGTATATGTCAACTTTGATTCCAGCCCTACTTAACGCTCTCACTAGGTTTTTGGCATACCTACCGCTACCATAGACCTTTCCTGAATATTCATAAGTTAACAAGGCGATCCTCAAGTTGATCACTTGGTTGAAATGGCTGTTTCCCAAAAAACATCTGCTTCAGAAAGGGTGAAATATGAGTAAAGCCTAACCAGTATGCGCACTATTAGCCAAATTAATAGGTCAAATGGGCGCCTTGTTGCTTCGCTCATTATAGCTTTAATAATTTTTTTCTTCGGCACAGATACCTCTCTCCATACAAACTCTCTAAATAAGTTGGTGAGTTGCTGCAATCCCTTTTTATATCGCACCCATTGCGAAGCTGCATCGTGCAACGTACTAGGTTCCTTGTATATCACTTTAACATCTCTACATGCGCCTATTTTCCATCTACTTTTGATTCCTAAAAAATAAAGGTAAGCGTCATCTCCGATGATTTGTTCGGGGATCCTTATCTTTTTCGCTATCTCTCCCTTTATGGCTATAAGCCTTAAAAAGGCATAGTATGGGTTGGAGTTTAAAAAGTGGAGGCGAAGATTCGCAGCAAACACCATCGCCCTTTGAACGGGATTGAATCTCGATGGCTCAGCCGGATAAGGGATGCATGAGATTAAATCAAATTGCCCCCTAGTGAAAAATTGCTTAATGTGGTGTATGAAGTTTGATCGAATTTGTACGTCAGCATCTAATAAGACGATCAAATCGCCCCTCGAAATATTGAAAATTTTGTTTATCGCGTAGGCTTTTCCTTTACGAACTTTCCCCCCATAAACCTTTACCTTAGAATTACGCTTGGCATAGCTTTGGGCGACTTTTTCTGTGGCATCGCTACTTCCCTCCGAAACTACTATTATTTCAAGTAATTGATCTTCACGTCTTAGCAGTGACTCTAAAAGTTCTCCGATATTCTTTTCTTCATTATATGCGGGTATGCCAACCGATATAAACATTTCAAAATCCACCTCTATAAAAGGAATTTACGGTACTTAATCGAACCATAAATCCTTGAAACTTCGATGAAAAATATATCTATTAACATCCAAAATACCGATAACGGCGGCCTTCTCTTAAGAAGTTTTTTTGATAAATAAACGTATAAAATTGTCAGGATTATTATGATTCCAAGCGTTATTATAAAAAAATTAAGCATTAGACTTAAGAGTAACGCTATAAACACCATCAGCATTATAGTCGAATATTTAGATTCAGGTGTAAAAGCGATTGAACCAATCTTTTTTACATGAAGGGTTTTCGTAGCAAGTTCTGGATGTTTCTTGTAGAGGAGAACATCGTATTTAGACTTCAACGCTCTTTTTATTAAGTTTTTTAAATCTAAATTTCTGACAGGATGGTAAACTAAAGCCGCAGACTCCTCTACTATACGCCAACCTTTCTCAATAACCCTATAAGCCAAATCATCATCCTCCTTGAACCTGAAGTCCTCATCAAAGAATCTCACCTCCTCTAGAGCCTTACGTCTATAGGACATATTGCAAGTGGCATATCTATAACCCACAGGCGCTATCTTTTTAGGAAAACAAAGCTCATCCCACTCCGTTTCGACCTTGCCTTCAACGCCGCCAACTTTTGGATCATTATAGTGCTTTACATGATTTTTCAGCCAACCCTCATCTACAATGCAATCTGGATCGGTGATCGCTATTACTTCACCTCTTGAAGCTTTAATACCTAAATTTCTTCCAGCAGCCGGCCCCTTGTCCTCCTGAGTTAGCAAAATGGTTTTTACAGGGGGAGAGGACACAATTTTTTTAATAATTTCCATTCCCTCAATGTCGCATCCATCGGCAACTACTATTATCTCGTAGAGATCCTTAGGGTAATCTAATTCAAATAATGACCGCAAACATTTTTGAATATACCGTTTCTCGTCATGAAATGATAGAACTACCGATACAAACAATTTCTCAGCTCCCTACGGTTCGAGATGAAAAATTAAAAACATATTTTTAAGGATTATTCCTCTTCACTCTGCGAAGAAGTCACGTTCAGCAATAATACTAATATCGACGATAACAAAATTTCTGAATATGAAACCTCCTCCAAGGCGTCGGTAGACCGGTCTAATCCCCTTCAATTTTTCGAGTATATTAATCTCATCGCGAGGATCGATATATGATCTCTTCAACTCTTTTGCTATATGGAAGTGTTAATACAACGTGGTCATATGAAGCTCCGCTTTACCATGGGGCTTCCTTTCACCCCTAGCGGGAAATGCTTAAATCTAAAGTAAATATGTAAGTTTTTGCGAGGAGGGGAGACCATCGGATTTACATCAAAAAAATTAGTAATCCTAATTTACTTCAGCCTGGCAATTATTGGGACAATTTTATTAATTCATCTATTCCCTACAGCTCTCTTTTACAATAAATGGTATGGATTTAAATATCGATTCATAATATACTTCTTAAGAGAAAATAAATTCCTTTATAGTAAGGCACCTTGGACATTCCCATTAACGGAGGTAAATAATTATCCTGGATTAGAGTTACTTGTAGTAGCACTCTCTAGACTTACTAAAATGTCTCCATCCTTTTTCTTGAACTCTTTCCCCCTACCTTTTCTACTTGTAACCTCTTCTGTATATTTATTTTTTAGGCGGGTATTTAAAAATTCTGAGAAGGCATTTTTTGGAGGTCTCCTAGCTGGGTATGAGTTCGTGCAGTTCCCTCCTGCTCGCTACGGTTTAGGAACAAGTGAAAGTGAATTTTCGATAGCTTTACTAGCCCTTTTCGTATGGTTAATTATTGAACTAAAAATAAAAGTAAGAATATACCGCATAATCCTCTTCATCATAGGATTAAATATTATAAGTATAATGGATCCGGTTGGCTCGTGCCTAATACCCATTATGCTTATTTTTGGAATATCAGCATTTCTCTTGCTAAATTATAAAAGTGAAAGGAAAATTCAACTAAGTCTAGTTAGCTTGCTTTCTATTTCTATAACTGCTTTAGTTATTAATAGCCTCAGATATAAACCTTTTCTGGGCACTTTAATTTTGCGCATCCCTGCCCTTTCAAAAATTATTAAACAATATACGACACCGTCACCAAATCCACTCCTAGAGAAGGCATTTTTTATAAGTTTGGCCGGCCCATTATTTCCTATAAGGGAAGTGAGCTATACAAGAGGAGCGATCGAACTTTCTCCATTAACCTCTAATCCTTATCCCTACTCTTTAACGTATATTTTAATAAAATCGTTAATTATAGGGATTTATATAAGTTTAATAACCATAACTTTAGCGAGGTCACTAATGAAAATTTATAGAAAAAAGAAGGGGCTCTCTGAAGTCGATGAAACTATTCTATTTTTGTCTGCCGCGGCATTACCAACGTTTGGCTTGTTGTTCGCATATAATTTCCTTATAATCCGGATACTTTACTGGAATATTCTGTTGATAGTTGCTTTGTTCCTATATACATTCAACAAAAACCCTAGGAGGGTCCTAGCTATAATTACCATATTTTTCATAAGCGTTAATGCGTTTAACCTATCTATGAGCCCCTACGTAAACTTAGATAGATACAGTAATCATGAAGTTCAAGGTGCTGAATGGTTTATTGGAAAGCATGTGACCGGATTAATATTAAGCGATGCGAGAATGGCAAATTTAATATTCGCTGTGAGTGGAAACGATCATATAGCCTATCCAATCGATGAGCTTGACAAAAATAATTGGCGGTACGGATTCTTCTATTCAAAATCCAAGGAAGTTCTCGAGTATTCCCTTAGCATGGTCCCTGTGGAATATATAGTAATCACAAGAAATATGGTGGAGATTGGAGCATTTTGGAATATCAACTTGAATGAGCCGATACCAAAAGAACAGGTGGACCTATATCTATCATGCAGCGCTACTGAGTTGGTGTATAAAAATGAGGACGTCTTAATCTTTAAGAATACATTATTTGAATGTCCTCGTTGAACGCCTCCACGTTAAAATTTAAAAATAATTTCCAGCCTGTTTCAAAACTTTTATTTAGGCCATCGGTCCTTAACTTTATGATAACTGAACGGACTTTATGAAATCACGCTTGTAACCATTATCATAATGATCCATTACTAGATGAAGATCCAACTTCAGCCGATCCTCTATTCAACCTAGCCTTTTAAGGCTTTCTCAGCTTAATTGGCCGATACATACGGCATATCCAATATGAACATAAAACTAATCTATTCCTCATGTCTTTTAAATAAGATCATCCTTGAGATACTAACGAATACGTATCTCCTCCATCTGGAATTGAGTTTACGCTTTGACCCGTTGTAGCTTCTCGCCACTCATAAACATACCATGAATTTGCATATGTATCTATGTTCGGTAGGATGTAGCGGACGAAGTATACGGCACCTGCGTACGTTCCTTTCCATCCTACGCCCCAAACCATAAAGACCTTATGACCATCGTTATCCGTGAAGGATTGAATAACGAAGTAATCCCTTAAACCTTTATCTCGTTCACCATTAGTTATTTCTGCCAAAACTTGACCTGTAGCCCTTTCGATTATCCTATGATAGCCAACACCGCTTTCTTCGGTGTAAGTTAAGTAAACTAAGGTTTGACCAGTTTGATCATAGTATTTAACAAGGGTGTTTACCCAGAAGCTGGCTACGGTAAATATGGCATGTTCGGAGCCGAACAAGGGTTTTCCGATAGGATTGATCGTTGATATATAATTACCATTCGTGTCCAAAACTTCAAATTGACCATTGTCGAAGGAACCAAGGATGTAAGCGCTAGCGAAAATATCCGTTGAAAGCGCAGCCATAACGTTATTTCCTTTAGGCTTAGGTGTATGAGATGGATATTCAACGCCACGTCCATAATCGGGTAAAACAACGTAAACGGATCGTGGAGGTGCAGAAATAATGTTAGGACCAACATCGGATAATGGTAAAGGCATGTTTTGGACGTGAAGGATGAGGGAGGCCTTCCTTTCCAGCCCCGCTCCAATCGATTTAATTGTAAGCGTATAATCGCCTATTGGAGCATTAGCGGATATTATTATTGTAAGCTGAGAAGTGAAGGAAGGTTTTCCTTCTAAAGCCGTAAATGCATAGCTTCCGACGTTGTTAGGAAGACCTAAAAGAGTTAGACTAACTGTAGAGCTGTAACCTATAAGTAGATCTATGTTTAGATTTACCTGGCCTGCCTCTCCTCTCATAATTGCTAACTCGTTTGTAGAGGCTGAAAGGCTATATATCATATTACCATATATGGCGTAGGCTGCTGCCGCCAACACTATCTGGTTAGTTTTATCTACATAGAAACCCAGTTCTGCTCCTTCCCATAGGGAAATGGCGGAGACTCCATCTTCGAAAGTGGCCTGACCAAATCCATACTGATCATGGATAAGCCCCTTTGAAGCGCCGATTAAGGCCGATGTATATTCATTTTCTCCATATAAGGCTAGAAAGGCAAAGGCTATTTTGCTATACATTAGTGGTTTTATATTAAGTATACTTCCATCATGGGCTTTTATAACCCATTTATCTGGAGGGCTAAGTATCCATTCGTAGATATAACCAGGGTTTGGATAGTAACCCCCCTCACTCCAAGCTGTAAGTTTGCCGGTACTACTGAAACGGGCTTTTTGGGTTTCATATATGCGGCGACCGAACTCCGCGAAATTGCCGCTTAACCCTAACTCCAAAAGTCCATGAACTATGGGTTCCGAGGTAGTTGCCATCGAAGGGAGCATCTGCCCCTCCACTTCGGTGTATCCCCCACTCCAATTTTCAAAGCTTGAAATGATAGATGTGACGTCGTATCCAAAGGCTTCGAAACCTTTAGCGGATAAGTATCCATAATAACTAACAGGTAGCTCCTTAGCCATGGCGTCGTAAGCGGATTTACATCTATTAAAAATTTGGTTAACATCTTTTTCAAAGGTTGGATCGTATTTTCTGAGAATATCCAAAGCGTATAGCAATCTGCCTGAATCAGACCAGTCAGAGTATGGATATTCGGGATTATATAATGGACGGCCATCCCAGTAGTAAGCCCAATAGGGCCAATTTGGGATACCATTTTTTGTGTTTGTGGTTAATTCCCTCGTCTTTAAATAGTTTAAGATTTTTGTAGTTCTATCGTAGAAACCCCAAGCTCCATCATATCCGATAATGCCTAGTCTATGGGCGTATATGATCGCTAGGATATATCCGCCTGTATCCCAATCGGTGACGGCATCCCAATTTAACGCTGCCCTATCGATTCCATATATGGAGTTAACTCCCACTCCTGGTTGGTAGTACTTCCATGCTATATTAGCCCAATTTAGCCATTGGTCAGGAGTGACTTGGGCTGAAGATTCTACTGGAATAAAGAGAAAGAATCCTAATGTTACAACTTCTAGAATTAAAAATGTTGATAAAACTTTGGTAGAGGATCGAGCCTTTAATCGCGTTAAACTCAAGTTTAATTCCTCCTGCCAGTTTTATGCCCCTTCGAATTTAAATTTTTCCAAATTTTATACATTTAAATCTTTCCCAATGTAAATCTATGTCAAAGCGGAAGAGAAGGCGCGAATAGGTAATTCAGGGATTAGAGGGAGTTCTCCCAAATATTTTTAATTCTAGATATTTTGCTTTCCTCTCAATTAAAGATTCAAATGAGAACTTGCCTCTAAACTATTTTTAAGTATTTATTATTATGTTTCTTAGAGGTTTGTGAGCCTAGCGACGGTGAGCGGGCTCATCGGGATTATGCTAAACGGATGTAGAGAGGGTGGGCCAAGGGCTGAGGACAGAATGGTCTTAAACGTCATCCTGCACGTGCTCTAGGTCGGCCGCCAGTGAAATATATTTCTTTGAGCGACCCCCCTTTAAGACCGCTTGGAAGAAGCCTAGATGCGGACAGGAGGAGGGCCTATGAATAGAATGTTCGAGGCCGTAGCACCTATGAGAAGCAATAATGAAGTTATAGTCGGGAGCTTAACCATTGGGGCTGGGGAGGGTTCCCCCAGCCCATTAGAATACGGCTTGGGCAGCTCCCCACTCCCCCGATGATCCGCTAAACTATAAACCACCTAGAAAAGGGGAGGAGGCCACCGATAACATCCGCGATAAGAGCGAAAACTTTTATAAAAACTCTGTGGACAACATATTCTTTAGGTGGCCGAGTTGAGGGGTCGGCTGGGGTTTAGCCTCCTCATCGTCCTCATCCTTACATTCATGCTTCAAATCCCCACGCCCGTTCAAGGCCACTACACCCTTGGGGATTCTCAGCCCACACATCCCTATAGGAGCGGGGACGTGGAGCCTAACCATGTGGCAGGGCCCATGGGCTACGTTTGGCCTGGAGCCGGTTTAAGCATGTATCTAAATCAGCCCCAACCCTGGGTTCCCGGGTATCAATCCCCCACAACCAGCCCCCTCCTTCAGGGAAACTATTACTCCCCCTGGGCTTCAATTTTAACGTCAACCCCTGAGAGACAGAACGTTGGAGACCTCATCTTCGCCGTCAACTTCACCAAGCATCCTGAATGGCCTGAAATCGATTATAAATACAATGATATCGTCATATATATTCCGCCGGAGTTCCGGCTCCTCCAAAGCAAAGACTCTGTTTCCACAACGATCACAAACCATTACGGGGACATCACCGTCGGGTCGGCTGACAGCCTAGACCCATTCGCCCCCAATTGGAGCTACATCAAGGTCTCGGGAACACTAAGCTTTCTCGTCAAGCACGGGTACCGGGAATGGTACTATGTAAGGGTTAACGCCGTAGCCGCCCCCACCATTGCAGGCCGATACGTCTTCAAAATCTTCCTGAATCAAACCTACCCCAACCGTTCGGGCCCCATGTATTATACGATGCCCGTGGAAAACTACCCCGTCCTCCTCGTGAAGGGGGAGGTGGATCCAGCCATCATAACCGGCGTCGTGAAGTATGGGGCCTGGAATCAACCACTTTACAACCTGCCCCTTAAGCTTCCGGGCCGGGTTCGAGCCGTAGGAGTTGCCGAGGATCCCTACACCGGGAAGCCTACAGGCCGGCTGGTTGAGGCTAGGGGATACTTTAACGCCTCCTCCAACGGTTACTTCGAGGTTGAAGGCCTCGCCCCAGGGGTTTACGACCTTTACGCCTCAGCCGCCGGGTACCCGGAGGAGAAAGTAGCCTCCAACATTAGGCTCCTCAGGGGGAAATCCCTCCACCTGGAGGTTTACTTGAACCCGGGGGCCGTGGTTCATGGGACCATCTACTCGAAGCATGGTTACGGTGAAAGCCCATGGCAGGGCCAAAGGCCTGTGAGGGTTGAGATCTACAATGCTCCCCAAAGGGAGGTGAGGCAGCCCATCAATGAAGCCGCCTTAGTGTCCTGGTCTCCCATCAATCAAACCCACACACCCTACACATCATATGTTCTGGGAAACACCATCTGGTCGATGGGGGCTGTGCCTCCAACGCCCAAGTTGGCCGCGTTCCCCTGGGAGGGGCCCAGCCCAAGCAAGGACTTGAACGGCGTTTACAATGGTGTAGGCCCTGCCCAGTACTGGTGGGTGGACCCGTACGGCCAATACACCAACGGCGGAGGGGCAACGGGCTTCAACTTCCAATTCGGGTTGGAGGGCAGGTATGGAGCCCCCACAGAGTTCGACGGCCATGTCCCACAGGTCTTCGCCACATGGATCAACGGCCTAACCCCAGGCACGTACTACGTGAGGGCCTGGATCAACGGTTATGTGCAAGCAGATGCTTCAGGAGTATTCGCCGAGTACAGCTTCACAGTTCCTGAAGGGAAGTGGCCCGGCGACGTTTACGTGGCGATGGATCTCCGTGTTGGCGGGTGGATTAATAAAACCGTCCACTTCCACGACTTCCTAGGCGCGAAAATAGATCAGCCCATCAAAGGCCCTGACCCAGGTCGATACTTGATCGCCGAGGCTAGGGACACCCAAGGCCACCTAGCGGCCTTCAACTTCACCTATGTTCACGCGCGAAACAGCTCGTGCACCATAACCCTCAACGGCTTAGGCATGGCGGGCCCAAACCTCTACCCCTTAAACGGCGGAGCAGGGGATCAAGGCATGAAATACTTTCTTTATCGTTACCGACGTATCAGGGACTACGGAATCACACCTGGAACCTACATCATACGCGTTTACATGCGGGGCTACCTCCAAGTAAGCCTTGAGAACGTAACGGTTTCCCTAAGCGGGGGCCAAGTCCAAGTAAGCAACCACATGTACCGCGGGGCTGGAGTAAACATCACCCTCTACTCCGTGGATTGGGAGAAGCCTCAAGTGGAGAGGCCTTGGACGTGGCCTGGTAAGACAATCACCCTCACCGTATACGATGAGGGAGGAGCCAGCCTGGGCAGCGTGAAGTACTGGTCTGGAACCGCTTGGAGCGACTTGAAGCAATCCCTGGGTCAAACAACCCTACCCCACCCCAACTGGAACCCCAGCTACAGCAAACTCAAGTTCAACGGCTCCCTAACCCTTGAGGTGGATGGGCCGGCCAAAGCCTTAAAGGCTTCACCTTACTATCCCGACGCCCTCACCGCCACGGGGTGGACACCATACCTTGAAGCAGGGTTCATTAAAAGCGAATCCACCTATAAGCGAGCCGACCACACCTCGAAAATGGCTTTAAAAACAGGCGCATACACGGTGAAGGCTTACACTTACGGTTACATTCAAAGGGAAGTCCCAACCGTATACGCCACCATGGGTGGGCAAGCCGACACATCCCTAAAGCTGACGCTGGGATTAAACCTCACCATCACCATCATCTTCAAGTGCGAAGGCCTCATCTCCCCTCCAGCCTACAACATGTCCGCTAGAATCCGCGTCTACAACGAGGAGAACCAGCTCGTCGCCGCCTCCACAACCTCCTATCCAGCCAACCCCTTCCACTACCTTAACGGCGTCCTCTCAAACCACCCCTCCTTCACGGGGGAAGCCGTGAACCATGTTCCCGCTGGAACCCAGGTGTTAACCTGGCTAGTAGCCGGCCTATACGACTACAGCGACCCCGTTAAGGCCGTTAACGCCACGTACGGCCTCGCTGGAGCCCCCGACTATATGGGAAACTGGACCCTCGAGGTGGGCTTCGTGAACTGGTATCGATCAAACGCATGGTACCCGCCTCCACCAGCCCTCCTAAGCGGCGAATATAACCTCGGTAAACTCCTCTACGCCTATAATCATCTAGGCCCCTACGAGGTGAAGCAAACCATAACAATACCCAACGTCCATTTGGGGGGAGAAGCCTCCATTCAAATCCAAGCAGATTTAAGGGGCTTAATTCGAGGCGTGGTCTCCGGGTACACCTGGAGCGATGAGCTGAGAACCCTCTCCTGGGCCACCGTGAAAGCTCAAGGGGAGACTGGAGAATACATCGTCTACACCCTAGACGGCTTGTATGAATCCTACCTACCCCCGGGTTTCTACAACCTCACCGTTTACGAGTGGACCCTTGAAGGACAAGGCCACAGCCCCTATTCAAGCTGCATAGCCGTGGCTGAAGGCCAGGAAGCTGAAGGAGTCAACATCATCCTTAAAGCCAGCTCGATCCCCATACCGGAGCTTAACCCTAAAATCCAAGCCTTAACCCTAGCGGCCTCCGCAGCCATTATTCGATGGAGGCGGAGGACTAACCGTTTAAAGGGTTAAAGGGTTAAAGGGCTTGGAGGCTTAAAGGGTTTTTCCACCTTAGCGGAGCCGTCGTCGGAGCCAACGCCTCCACTTCAGGGGTGCTGCATCGCATCCCTGGGGCCATCCATATAGACGCTTCCATGACCGAAGTCCACGTCATACTCGTTGGAGGCTTCCACGTCCTCGGCTTCACTTACTCCCACGCCTTTACCGGTGGGGCTTCATGGTTAAGTCTTTGCTTAAGGAAGTTTCTTTAAACCTAAAGGGTTGTTCACTTACGCTGACGCCCCTCCTTTTCAGGGCCTCCATCAGCCTTCTATAACCTATTTGCTGTTTGTAAGCTTCCTCCAGGGTTGGAGCTTCAAGCCAAGGCTGGCAGGGCTGAATCAACTCTAGGCTTCCACCTTTAGCCTTTATGGTGGCCGCTAAATCCAAGATAGGTGCCGGGTTTCCCGTTAGCGCTGAAACCATGAAGACCCTGATGGGGGTTTCCCCCTTATACTTCGGGGCTTCAGCAGCCTCTAGGATCAACTTGTAGGGTTCATGGAGCCCCCTCTCCAGGGCTTCCAGCCTCAACTTGAGGAGGTGTTTAAGCTCCTCATCTTTCAGCCTTCTTAAAACTGATTGCACCTCAACCCTCACCCATGGGTCCAGCAGCTCATACATCAACTCTAATTGGGCTTGAGCCATTTGAAGAACATGCGTCAAAGCCGCCTTCAATCCTTCGATCGGGCTCGCGGACTTCAAGTGCTTTAGGGCTTGATAGCCATCGTGAATGGTTAAGCCGAAGGGTAGGCCTGTTTGAGCCATGCCTAGGGCTGTGTTAAGGAAGGCTGTTGAAAGTAGATCCCTGGAGACTGGCCCAGGCGCCCTCACATCGTAAACCAAGTGCAGTGTCCCCCCCGCATCCATGTGGAACTCCTTCAACATCAGCTTCCCAAACCTCGCCGTGGCCTTCCAATCCAACCGGTAAGCCTCCTCCCCCGGGGCCTTCTCCCTGCTCCCCGCGTACTCCAAACCCTTTCCAATCTGGGTTGAAGGGGCTTCGCCCGTCAATCCTCGTCCGTGTCGAGCCAGGTACAGGGCCGCCCTTAAAACCGCAGTTGACAGCCTCGGGTAAACCTTCACCCTCAAACCCACCTTCACCGGGATTGTAAAGGCTGTAATCCCCAGGGGCCCCTCAACCCTCAGGTTCAACATCTCCCGGCTGTAATCCCCGGCTAACGGCGGGTTGAAGATAAGCCTCAGCCGCCCCTCGCCAAACCTGATGAGGTCAGGCTTCACCTGACACCATTTGAAGGGCGGCTCAACCCTTATGGAAGCCTTCAACTTCGATTCAACCTTAAGCCCACCCTCCTCAACCCCTCCTGCCTTCACCTTCAACTCCACATACCGCGGGGTTAGCCTTACAAGTCCACCAATTTTCCCAGCGTTGAAGCGGGCGATGGAGAAGTCGTATAGGAGAAGTGTTGAAGTGAAGGCTGCGATGAGGGTTGAAGTCACATCTCTGAACGCTAGGGAAAACACCGTTAGGGCTGAAAGGAAGATTAAGGCTCTCCAGCCCCTGGAGGTAAGCTCCATGGGTGGGTCTTACTCCTTTGGAACAGCCGTTGACTCCAGGGCTGACCGTATCACCGTCAACGGGGTTTCCCCAGCAGCCTCAGCCTCGGGTGTTAAAACAACCCTATGTCCCAGCGCAGGCTCAGCCAAGGCCTTCACGTCGTCGGGGATCGCGTAATCTCTTCCCTCCATTAAAGCCCTAGCCCTAGCCCCCCTCATAAGCCATATGGAAGCCCTGGGGGATGGGGGGACCCTCACCCTCTCATCCCCTCGAACATGGTTCACCAAGCTGAGAATGTAGCTTTTCACCCTGTCTGATACGTGGATTCCACGAGCCTCCAACATCAGCCTCAACGCTTCAGGCTGGGTCAACATCGTTTTCACCTCAGCCTCCTCTATTTCATCAACCCTACTCATGATCTCCAACTCCTCAGCCTCAGAGGGATGCTTCACCTCCAATTTGAAGGCGAACCTGTCCAGTTGAACCTCGGTTAAAGGATACGTGCCCACAGACCCGTAGGGGAGTTGAGTGGCTACAACCATGAAGGGCCTCTCCAAGGGAAGGGTTACTCCTTCAATGGTTACCTGACGCTCCTGCATCGCCTCAAGCAAGGCTGACTGGGTTCTAGGGCTAGCCCTATTCAACTCATCAACCATCAGAATGTTCGCGAACACCGGCCCCTTCTTCAAGCTGAAGGACCCTGAAGCCGGGTTGTAAACGTTCACACCTAGAATGTCGCCTGGCAGGAGGTCAGGGGTCATTTGAACCCTTTTAAAGCTGCCCCCCAGCATTCTAGCGAAGGTTTTACTCATCAACGTCTTACCCAGCCCAGGCATTCCCTCAAGCAAGACGTGGCCGCCTGCGAGCAGGGCGATGAGCAAGCCTTCCATCACGGTTCGCTGACCCACCACAACCTTGGAGGCCTCATCCATAAACTCCCTTAAAACAGACTTAGCCTTCAACCCTATCCCTCAACTCCTTCAGCCTTCTTAAAGCCTCTAAATCCCACTCCGGGTGGAGGCGTGAAACCTCCAACACCTCATCTTCAAACCTTAAACCCATAAAGCCCTTAAGATTCACCCTCACCTTAAAAGATGCGAGGAAGGCTAAGACGATGAAGGCGATCCTTACCTCCAAACCCTTCATGGAGTCTAAGGCTTGGCGTGTCCTCTCCCTCATCTCACTGAGAGCTGAGGGCTTCCAGTGATAAGCGTCCAACAAGATAACTCTACCCTCAACCAGGTTTTGGAAGAAGAGGAGGTTGGATTCCCTTGTCCTCATGGAGTTGATGAACAGGCTTGAATCGGACACGAGGATTAATCCTCCCAGCCCGTATGAGGCTTCAGCCACCACGGGGAATGGCCCGTAGCTTTCGCCCTCATCCCGGGCTCCATTCCCGTTCAAGTCAACGTAGCTGAATGGCGACGTGTAGGCTAGCCCCTTGAAGCCACCATCCACATCAATGTATGTGGCGTGGTTCAGTTGAAGGGCCGTTAAATTCCTCGTGTACTGGGAGACCTTAAACTCCACAGCCTTCGCCAGCCTCGAATCCCTGTCCTTGAACAGGGGGTCTCTGAGAACCGCCCCGTTAAACCGGGCCTCAACCCCTAAGGCCTGAAGCAAAGTGTTCCCGGAGCCGAAGTCATCCATTAAAACCAGCAGCCCACCCTTCTCCATGAAGGCCCTTAAGGTTGAAGCCTCCTCCAAGCTGTAGGGCTTATCTGGGCCGATGATGAGCACTACCACCCCCATGGGGTTCAACCCCGGCTCCGTTAAGGCCTCATATCCATGCGAGGCTTCAACCACGCCGAGGTCCCTCAGCCAGGACAACCCGTTCCAATAGGGGTTTTCAAGGCTGAAGTCGTCTAGGGACGGTGTGGCGTAAACAAGGCAGGCCATGGCCGCCAGGGAGAACAGTACACCGGCGGCCGCGGCGGCTTTAAGCTTCAACCCTCCACCCCCTCCATTCTCTCCAAGCATTTCTCAGCCCTCCCCTCCTCCCCTCTGGAGACACCCCTCCCGTAGAGGAGCTTCTCGTAGAGGAGGGTGATGGATTCAAAAAACCTGTATAAGCCCTTAACCCTTCCCTTCACAAGCCTCAGGTATTCTCGAAGGGTGTGGCTTCTCAGCGGGGCGATGTTCGTTAACGCCACCACCAGGCTTAAAGCCCTCCAGTAAATCCTCTTTAAGCCTTGAGCTGAATCAGCCTTAACCTCCACCTCCTCCAGCTTCAAAGCCTCCCCTTCCCAAGGGGAATGTTCAACCTCCTCCGACGTCTCGCCGCCCTTCCTTCCTCGCTTAAGAGCCCTAACCGTAACCGCCCCCAATAAGAGGGGGGCTGAGAAAACTATGGGGTTGATCACTGTGATGGAGCCTTCGCAGGGTTGAGCCTTCATCCAAGGCTCATCCACCTGGGCTGAGGCCTTGAACCTATAATTGTAGGTGAAGAAGGTTAAGGGGATGTGAACCCTAGCCTCGAACCCTCCATCAAAGCCCGTTAAGGCTTCCACCCTCTCACCACCCAATTGCACGCTTATAATTCTGCCCTTTAATGGTTCACCTCCAGCCCACGCTGTCCCCTTGAAGGAAGCTGTGAAGCCCGCTAACGCATACTTGGAGGCCTCCACCTCCAAGGTTACAGGCGTCCTTTCAACTTCCACCTTCAAGGTCTCAGCAGCTGGGCCTGTCAAACCCTTGGGCTCTGTGTAAACTGTCAGCGTTTCCACTCCTTCTTCAACATTGCCGGGAACGTTAAGGCTGACCTTGAATGATCCATTTGATCCTGTCCAGGTTGAGGCGTTCAACTCGAGGAAGTGTAGGTTCACCTGGAAGCCTTGCAGAGGTTTACCAGCTGATTGGAGAGCCCCCTTAACCTCAAATTCCCTTCCTGGATAAGCCTTAGAGGAGGCCTCAACCCTTAACGCAGGCACTTCCCATAGGAGGGTGAGGAAAAGAATGTTGGAGCAGGAGGTCGCGTATCGACGTTCATCCCCACCTGTAGGCGTGAACACGGCGTAGACCTTACCCTTAACCTTGTAAAGGTAGGGTATTTGAAGCCTATACTCAAACCAACCGTCACCACCCGTGTACGCGAAGCCTTTCCTCGAGCCCTCAAAGTACACGGCCACCCTTCTATCCGGTAAGACACTACCCCCCTCCCCTTCCACTAAGCCCCTCACCCTAACCCAGGAGCCCAACTCGACGACGTCTCGGTCCACTTGGATGGAAACCCTCACCTTCCTGGAGGCTTCGAGGAGTTGAAGCCTCTCCCATAAGCTTCGGTAGGTCTCCTCGTAACTTTCCAGAAGCCTTCTTAAGCCCTGAACCTTTTCCAGTAGGGGTTGAGGCGAGGCCCCTAACGCCTTAGCCAGCTCCCTTGAAGAGGCTTCAAGCATGGCAACCTCCCTATCAGCCTCATCCAACCGGGTTCTAGCCTCACTAAGCCTAGCCTTAGCGTCCAGGAGGCTTCCCGTCTCCAGGAGGCTTCCAGCCTCATCAAGGCTCACCCGCGCCCCCCTGAGGGTGTCAGCCGTGCTTTTTATTAAGGCGTTAAACCTTGAAGCCAGAGCCCTAACATTGGAGGGCAGAAAGATCAAGGGGGCGAAGCTGAGGTTTTGAAGCGCTTCAACCCAGTTTTCCCCGCTTAAGGTGTGTAGGATAGACCCATAGAAGGCTATGAGGCTGGAGGGGAGTATGGGCTCCTCAACCACGCCTGCTGGATCCATATGCCTCACCTGCATGGATGCGAGGGCGAGGGGTGTGCTCAACATCAACATGGCTGCGATGAGGGCACCGTAAACCTTCACTTTAACGTGAAGCTTTCCCGTCGAATCTGAGCCCCCAATATCCTTAACCATGTTCCTTTTCATCCCTTGAAAAGTAACTCCATTATCCTCAAGGCTACGATCCGAGCAAAGGCTGCGAGGAGCGTTAACCCCACGAGATCCACGGTTCTCCTCCTCACTCGAATCAGGGCTGAAGCCGCGTAATACTCGACCGTGAAAAGGCTTATGTAAACGTCGATTCTAGCCTCTTTCAACCAGGCTAGTGAGATAACGGTTCCAAGCATCATCACAGTCAGCGTCCAGAGGAGGAGACTTCGATTATCCAACTAGCTCACCACCGCGAAGAAGCCCCTCACCCTACGGCCCTCCGCCTCCTCCCCCCTAAACCTTAACGCCCTATTTAGAACATAAGCCAACGAGCACCCAGCTATGCTTATGGCAGGGGAGCCTAACACCCTTCTAAACTTCGGCCAATCACTCCTTAACCTACAACCTTCGATCTCAACCACCACCGAGTCCCCTTCCATCGCGACACTTACAGATTCAGCCCCCTCAACCAAGTCCACTAGAACGCTTCTCACAGCCTCCTCCAACCCAACGTTAACCTCTAAGCCTGAAAGCCTCACCAGCTCCGAGCCCGGTGGAAAAAGCATCAGTCCAGGTACCCTCCCCACCACATTAACCACCCTAACCGGAACCCTCCCCAACTCATCAACTTCTAAACCCCTATGATTGGACGCTAAAGCCGCGAATACGTACACCCTTCCATCCCTAGGAGGCAGGTAGACAGCCGGCTCCTCAACATCAAACTCCTCCAAGAGGGCTTCCACGGGTATGGCTGCGGCCTCTACCATGGCCCTTAACACCCCTGAGGGGACAGGCCTGGGAGGCATCATCAACGCCGTCACCCCGATGATGATGCACGCCAAACCCAAAGCCGTCAAAGCCGTGTTCAACAAAATGAACCATGAAAACAAGGTAAGAGGGATACCGAAGGCGACCAAAGACGCCCCCAGCCGACCATAGCCCCCGACACTAAGGCCTGGGCCTACTTCCCTCACGTGCATCACCGGGTTTAACGAAATGAATACCACATAGTAAAATATAAAAACTATTTAAGTATAATTTCCTTCAGCCGAGTTCCATAAGCCTTCACGGACCCCCATAAGCTTATGGCTGTTAAATAGGCGTTTACAAGATCCCCCTCCCCTTCTAAAGCTGGAGCCGGTAGGCCGATAAGGGAGCTCATAAACGGCCAAAGGGAATTAAGGGCCGGAAAGTTCATGTGGTAGTACCGACTGAATCTCTGTCGTTAAGCTCCAAGGTCGGTCCCGGAAATGGAGCATTACTCAAGGCGAGTCAAATAGCTTAACCGAGGTTTGAAGGCAAAGCATGATCGGGACAGACCTGGAAATAGAGCGATGGAGGTCGTAGGAGACATCGCGCTATGCAGGGCACATAGGCATGGAAAACCGTACAAGCCAGATGCTGAGCCCTAAAAGCGGAGGCGAGTAGCATCAAGCGGCCTCTCGCATGACTAAAAGGAGAGCTTAGGGGGCTGGCTATAAGAGGAGCGGGGCCAGCCTTGGCCTTCTGAGGATCTATACATCTACCATGCATCACGGTAAACCTGAGGGTTTCAGGTATCCATAAATTAATTTCTCCACCTCGGCCCTCCAGACTTACGCAACTATGCTTCATTAAGCCGCCTGCTTCTCCTTCATCCAAGCCCTCAACCTTAAAAGCGCACGGTTAAACCTTCTATAGGTCCCTAGAAGGCTGATGAACGCTGTTAAAACCGTTAAGGCCACTACGATGGGGTTCAATCTTATCCCCCAGGGGGTGTAGTTTAAAATTAACCCAACTAGAGGTGTGATGGCCATGCTTAAGCCTATGCTCAAGGCAAGCCTCTCCAAACCATTCAACTCACCTTCAACGGGGTAAAGGGCTTGAACAACAGCGAAGCCTGGAAGGAAAAGAACAAATATGGATCCAACCAAATATCTCATGATTATAAAGGGATAAATGCTCGGAAGTAGGTATATAGAGGCTAAGGTGGCTGAAATGGATCCTAAAACGAGGTAAAACCAGAGGTTCTCGTCCATCAGCTTCATATACTCCAAGTAGGAGGAAGCTTGAGGCGGTGGACGAATAAGTCTAACCAACCCCTCGGCCTGTAAGGCCTTCACCTCCTCAGCGAACCCTTCATCCTCCAAGCCTGGAAGCCTCGCCTTAACAACCCTATACAGCTCCTCCACGGTTTCAGGTTTACGAGTCCTCAAGCATTCTAGGATTAAACCCCTTAAGGAAGCATTGCCCCCCATCCTCAAGCAACCACCTTTAAGGATGTTTAAACATTAAGCTAAAATAAGCGAGGAAGAATTTATTAATTTCTACTTCAGAGGCCTCAGAGGGAGAGCTGGATAGGATGGGGGATGGTCAGGTAACGCTAATCCTCCTATGTTTACTCATCCTCGCCCCTATCCCCCTTATGGCCCTGGTGGCTTCAACTCTCCCCCAAACTCAACACGCTTCAGAAACGTTAAGGGAAGCCGAGGCCAACCTGGAGGGGGCCTTCAACGGCGTCAAAGCCGCTGAGGAGGCGGGAGCCAGTAAACACGAGGTTAACGATCTCACTTTAAAGCTGAACAATGCCCTAGATCTGCTGATGAACGCTGAGAGAGCCATTAGAGCCGGAGATGTGGAGGCTGCCGAAAACTACGCCTTAAAATCCATGGATTTAGCCGCTGAGGTGAATATGGAAGCTCAGAAGATAAGAGGGAATGCCCAGAAGAGTGTGCTTCAAAACAAGGTATCCGCCTTCTCCTCAGCGCCAGTAGCCGCCCTCATCCTAGCCGTCGCATTCCACTACTCATATAAGGCTTGGCGTAAACGCGATTTCAACCGCCTGCTCCGAATGGAGATTAGGGAGGTGAAGAGGAGGCGTTGAAGCTCCCTAAAGATTTAAGGCGGTTCCTAACAGTATTCGCAGTCTCTACCCTTATTTTCACAGTGCTCACTTATACTCTCCTAACGCCGCGACCTAGAGAACAATTCTTCCAGTTATACATCCTAGGTGAAAACCATAGGATCGGCAACTACTACCCTGGCGACGACCCAAACCTCCACCTGGGAGAAGATGTGAAATGGTATCTTGGAATAGTCAACAACATGGGTTCTGTCCAATATGTAATGATCAAGTTGAAGATCGGTAATAGGAGCATGGAGCCCCCCAACGAGGAGAAAACTGAGCCGGCTCAAATGCCCACCGTAATCGAGTATCGAAGATTCCTATCAGACAACGAAACCTTCGAAACTCCGATTCAATGGACGATAATGGAGGCGGAGGAAGCTCATGGGGTCGTAAAGTTAACGAAGCTTAAAATAAACAACGAAACTGTCCTCATTCAAGGAGTTGAAGCTGACAAAGGCGAAAACTTCAGGTTTGTGCTGGAACTTTGGAGCTACGACCCTGAAAGTGGGGTCTTCATGTTCGGGTGGAGAAACGGTGGAGAACGTAAAACGGCTTGGCTGCAGCTGTGGTTCAATATCACAACCATGCATTAAACTTCACGTTACCAGTAACCCCATAAGGCTGTTTCACTCGGCGAGGCGGGGACATAGCCTTTATTCCGACATGTCTCACAAGTTAAAATCGAGAAGCATTATTGACGAAGGTGTGGAAGCATCTTTGGAGGGCTGTAAGCTCAGCGCTCCAGTCACGAGATCCTCCATAAATTGGGGCTGTCCAACCCCGATAAAGGCGATGAAGCAACCGCTCCCTGAACATTTTCCCTATGATGAACACGATCAGCATCATAGAAGTAATTAACCCTCTGCGTGACCAGAGCATCGCCCAAGCCTTAAAACGGTTAAAGCCTCACCCGAGTAGAAGCACAGGGTCAAATCTAAGGTTAAAAAGCTTCAAATATGGACAGTTAACTCGAACCTGGGAAACGTTAAGGGGGAGCATACCTGAATCGAAACTCTGCAAGTAATCGGCAAGTTAAATCTTTAGAAACATTAAACCATGGCTGAATGCATAATGGATCTAGAAGCAGATAGTCCACGCCTGAGGTAATCGCTAGAGATCCAGAGGGGAAGGCGGTTTAAAGCGAACCCCTCGGGAGCGTGAGGAATGTAAAGGGGATAGAGGGGAGTGTAGTGGGGCTCCAAGCTTAGTTCGCAATCCCCCTACCGATCAAGCGCTTCAAGTAGTGCTCAAAGGGATCTATTTAGAGTTCAATTTCCTCAGAGTTCAATTTCCTCAGCGGAAAACCCCCGAAGCCGGCGGCAGTTCATTCACAGGCATGGGCATCGGGCTGCCTCCTCCACCTCCACTCTGTGACAACTCCTGTCTTCTCCGTTTTACTCCACACCTTCGGTCTTCGAAAAATAATCTCCAGCAAGGCTGTGGACGCCATCACTGTTTGAAGAAACCAATACCCATAGATGAAGGGTATCCAAACTAGATTTAATGGCTTTCTAGGCTTCATAAAGGCTAACGCTAAACCTAAGAGCGTCAACGTTCCAAGGGTGAACAAAACGGCGCTATAAGCCAGTATTGTTGAAACAGGCCCCGAAAGCCTGAAGGGGAAGAAGAAACTGTAGAGGCCGAGCACATAGCTTCCAAAGCACAACGTCATGATGAAAGGAGCAGCCAACGTTACCTCGGCATCGATGTACTTCCTCCTCAGCTTTAAAAAGCTAACTCCATACTTCAAGGCTGTATCCATATATCCTCTAAACCAACGCACACGTTGCTTGATTAACTGCCTCAGATTCGACGGGCTCTCCTGCCATGAAATCACGTCAGGTGCGAACTTCACTATTCGACCATTCTTCAGGAGTCTCGCCGCGAGCTCTACATCCTCCGCCACGGACCCTTCTTCCCAACCCCCAACCTCCTCGAAAACCTTCCTCCTAATGAACATACATGTGCCTGTTAAGGGCACAAATAAGCCTAAAGCCTCTTTTCCCATGATGTAAGCGTTATACCAGGCAGCCTCCTCATATGAAACTATCCTTGTAATAAGGTTCTGCCTGCTATTCAAAGAGTAAGTCCTACCCTGCAAAGCCGCCAACCCCCCTTTATAAAAATACGAGGCCGCTTTCATCAACACCTTCTCCTCAGGAACATTATCAGCGTCGAAGATGCCTATAATCTCCCCACTAGCCCGTTCAATGGCGAAATTCAATGCATCAGGCTTTCCTGTAGAGCTGGAGCGGTGATAAAACTTCACGATCCCCGGATAACGCCTAGCATACTCAGCGCACACCTTAGCCGTTCCATCCCTCGACCCGTCCTCCACCACGATAATCTCCTTTTTTTCAAGGGGATAATCAAGCCTCAGCAATGCCTCTAACACTCGGTCGATAACCCTCTCCTCATCCTTCGCTGGAACGATCAAGGAGAAGGCCGGTAAATCCTCGATCGGTAAACCCTTAAAACTATCCCCCTCGATCATACCTCGTTTAAGGGAGGAAGATAAACCAGCGGCAAGCGTAGGAAGATTATATAAAACCCAAGCGTAAATAAGGACAAGAACCCCTATTACAACTCCCGATAAAAGGGACATGCCCGAACCTGCCTCTTAAACCTCAAACGAGTCACCAATCATTATTTAAACTTATATATATTAATATTTAACTTATTAGTGGCGACCACCAACCACCTATGCTTTAATGCTAATCCTAGGAACCAAACCTATGATAAATAATGAACGGCCCCCCAAGAGTAGAAGACTCATGGAAGGAAGGTGCCCTATCCAGCTATATACCCCAGCAATCACTCTAGGAAAAGATCTGGCCTCCAGGGTGAACCTTTAGAGGAACCCCATCGAAGCTGTTGTTAAACACTTCAACATTAAAGATCTTGAAGCTAGCTCCACTTTGCGAAAAGTGTGTCGAGCGGATCCTGCAGGTAAAACCTCTCGAAGACGCACTATGCCCTAAAGTAATCTCTGAGGAAGCTCCTTATGTTCCAAGGAATTTAAATGAGTTGATCGCATCCCACAAGGCCTATGAGGGATTTTCGCAGTACAAGGGCTCCAATAGGCTCCTCCAAACTCTAGGCCCATACGCCCTCGCATTGCCGGCTTTTACTGAAAACCCGAGGGAGATGGCCTTCCGAAGCGAGGAGCCCGAAAGAAAATTCAGAAAGTTGGAGGAAAGCCTGAACCAAGCTAACGAAAGTTTGAATCAAGCCAATTAAGCCGTCTAAACTTACATAGGAAAATCTTCGGCTCGGCAGGCTTTTCTCGCCGAATTTTAGGTAAGGCTATCGACAAGATTTAGATTCGTAGGGGCACTAGGGGCCTGTATTTGATTAAAGGCCGTCCAAACTACGGCGATTTATTAAAAAATTTATATTAGACTTTATATTAAACAAAGGCTTTTTCACATAAACTGGTGGCTTAAGCTTAAAATGAGCTTTTATAAATTGCTTTAGATCAAAATGCTTAAATATCTTGGGCTTAAATTACTTTTTGGAGAGTTAATTGGCTAAGAAAACCGTTGAAAAGGTTCCAAGTTGGATTTCAAGGATACTATTACCTGAAATCAGAGCGATAGTTAAAGAGGAAATTTCAAGCCAATTGAAATCATTAGATGCGAAAATCTAGGAGAACAAAATCTCTCGAAGCAAAGATCACCGCTTTAGACCCTAAGATCGAAGAAAGGATGAAGGCCTTAAACTCTAAGATCGAGGAGAGGATGAAGGCATTAGAAATGGAATTATCATCTTTAAGGAATGAAATGGTTGCTAGGTTCGATTCGATCGAGAAGAGGCTTCCACTTATAGAAAGGATTGCTTTAATGCTATTGAACGGTCGCAGCTTTGAATAAATGAAGCAAATAAATTTTATGATCGTTTGATCTTCAATAAATTATCCGATATGTATTGAGTAAATCTCGGTGGGTCTGAGGATTGCAGGTCCCGCTGGAAAGCGATCCTACGGGGATGCACCCCCCATTCATCCTTAAGGAAGCCCGTGAACCGGCTAATGGGGAAACCAACGCTGAGACGGGAGCCAAACCTGTCAAGTCGCCAACCCCATTGGGCTGTCCAGGGTCATCGCATGGCCTGACCATGGCCTTAGGGGATCCTGGATCCAATCCAGGCCTCACCGCCTCCCAGCCCGAGCCGCGGCCTCATAGGCGATGGGTCTACGTGGCCGCTGTGACGGTGGCCTCGATGCTCCTCCACTTTTCAGCCTTCTACGTGGCTGAATCCTCCTTCGACCTTGAAACCTGGAGGATCGTGGCGGGGAGCTTCCTCGAGGACGGCGACTTCTACAGGGCAGCCTACCAGGCCCAGCGTATACTTGAGAGGCAGTACTTCGTCTATCCCCCCCTCTGGGGTTTAACCCTCTACCCCTTCCGCTGGTTTGTAGGATCCGAGTTCCTGTTCAACTTCACGGTCCGCATCCTGCTTATGCTCTTCAACCTCGCCGTGGGCTTCCAACTCCTCAGATCCTTCAAGTCCGGTCTACCCGTCTTCACCCTCTGGATGCTGAACCCCTTCGTCATCGGGATCGCGCAGGCAGGTAACTTCGACATAATACCCGCATATCTCTCGCTCCTATCATACCGGTGGCTGAGGCTCAGGAGATACGATCGGAGCGCCCTATCCCTAGGCCTAGGCATAGCCTACAAGCTCTACCCGGCGATGCTGCTGCCCGTATTCCTCATGGACGTCCCCAGCCTAAAGGCCCGGGCGAGGTACGTGGCCGCCGCCCTAACGATCCCATGCACATCCTCCCTCGTGTACCTGGCTTACTCCCCCTTCTTCCTCCCCTCCTTCATCGAGGGGAACGCCGGGAGGGCGTCCGCCCTGACAACCTACATATACGCGGGGCTATTCGCAGCGGCCCTACTATATGCCTGGTCGAGAAGGATGGCCGTCTTGGAATCCACCCTCCTAATACTCCTGCCCTTCTACCTGATAACCCCCGCCTACAACCAATACTACATCTGGATGCTCCCCTTCCTCTTCGCGTGGCTCAGCGGCCGGCGTGGCAGATCCATCTCCGACCTGGCGGCTACGCTCCTCCTCCTCTCAGCCTTAACCCTTAGGAGGTACATGGCCTACCTGACGGGAAAGCTTCCCATCCTCCAATCCTACGCCACAATCCTCAACGCAGCCGCGGCGGCCCTGATATATGTCCCGACAGCCCTCCTGCTGATCCACGTGATCCACCGGGGAAGATCGGGAAATAAGGATCCATGGGAAAACCTCTTATAATGAAGGCGTGGAAAGGCCTTAGGGTTGGTGGCCCTCCATGGATGGAGTGGTGAGGCGGCTTAGAAGGCCCTCCAAGATGAGCCTCCTCTACGTAGCCGTCATAGCCTCCGCCCTAACCTTCAAGATACTCCTCTCCCTCGTAGCCGTGGCAAGCTACGACTTCAGAACCACGGTTCAGCTCGCCCTGAAGCCCCCTGAACCATACTTCAATTCGCCCTGGACAACCTTCCTCCGCCTCCTCTACATCGGATGGGATAAGCTCTCCTTGGGAAAGGTCGACCTTGGAAGCTGGATAACGGGGAGGGCTCCACCCACCCTAAGCCTCAGCTTCCTATCGCTGATACTCCTCCTCAAGCTCCCGATCATAATCCTAGACCTGGCCTGCGGATACCTCATATACCTCTTAGCCTCGGAGGTGCTCGGGGAAGGATGGGGTTTAAAATCCTATGCCCTATGGATGGCGAACCCATACGTGACCCTAGCAGCCGAGATGGATGGATCCAGCGACCTCCTACCCCTGCTCTTCATCCTGTTCGCCCTCCTCCTATACGCGAGGAATAGACGCTACAGTTGTAGCATACCCCTCTGGGCAGGCGTCTCAGTCAAGTTCTATCCCCTCTTCGTAGCCCTCATATTGGCGATACTCTCCAGGAGGGAGGGGAAGACCAGGGAGCCCATAGCCTACATGGGGGCGTCCATAGCAGGGTTGGCCACATACTTCTACCTGATCGGGAGATGGAGCCTCAGGAGCATCTCAAGCCTAACCTACTACACGCCGGTCACCTTCACCATATCCGAGATAATGATCATCTCCAAGACCGCGAACATCGGGTTAGCCACCATGTCCCTATGCCTCTTCCTCTACCTGATCCACCGCTCCCAAAGGAGTGGGGGAGGCGCCGCCCCAGATGCCACGCTAAGCCTCCTCTTAGCATATTCAGCCTTCCTGAACTGGTTCCCCCCATACCTCTTGGCGGCGATACCCTTCCTAACCCTGAAGAGCGTCCAGGATAAGAGTTGGCTTAGGTCCATGGCATACTGGCTCATAACAGCCTTCCTGATCCAGACGCTAAGCCTCGATCTTGTGACCAAAAACTCCCTCTTCTACGTCTACAACCATGGGGCCTGGATGGAGAAGGCGTCGAGCACCCTCTACAATATCAGCGGGGACGCCACCGTGACGTGGGTGGTGAAGCCGCTGCTCAGAAGCCTCTTCGCAGCCCTCAGCCTATTCTACGCGGTCAAACTCATACTCCGCGGCGGCCGAGCCTCCCCCGCCGAGGCAGGGGGGAAGTGAAGGACCATGAATGAAGCCAACTCCCCAACACGCCGTGTCCCCTCCAATATTAAACGTTTCCACGCTGCGGCGGCCTTCACATTGGCAGCGGCGGTCAAATCCCTAGCCTCCATAGTGACCCCTCTTAACGGGGACTTCATAAACTGGGCCCATATGGCCAGCTTCACGGACCTCCATCTCAGATACCTCGGCCCATACACAGCCCCAGCCTACATCCTGAACCTCCCCTACAGGCTTTGGCTGCTCCTCCCAGTGGATCACCCAAACCCCGGGGAGATCCTAAACCATGGAGTCTTCAAGCCGAGCATCTCCGCCTACACCTACGTCTTCGCCATGAAGCTTCCAATGATCATATTCGACCTGCTCACAGCCATACTGATATATAAGGCTCTAAACCAAATCACGGGATCCGAGAAAAAGTCGCTAATCGGATACTACCTATGGCTCTTCAACCCATATCTGCTGGTAGCCGTGGAGATGAGCGGGGAAATAGACGTTATACCCGCCTCCCTGGTGGTGTTAAGCCTCCTGCTGCTCTGCCGTAGGAAAATGGTGGCCAGCGGCCTAGCCCTAGCCTCAGCCACACTGATAAGAATTTACCCGCTGATCTTATTCCCGTTAATGCTCATAAAGGCTAGGAGGGAATCCGGGAGGAGCCTGGCAGGCCTCTCAACAGGCTTCGCGATGGGCATCCTCTGCACGCTCACCCCGTTCATATACCACTTCAAGGCCGAGATAATCCCCATACTCTGGAGCCTACCCTCATATGGAATGGGAGAGATATCATGGTGGATCCTCGAGCCCAAACTCTCCTCGAACCTCCCGGAGACAGATACATCGCTCCTCGCATTCATATACCTCCTATTAGTGGCTGCCTGGCTCAAGCTACCTAGGGTGAACGCCTCATCCCTGATGGATTCGATGCACATGGCCCTCCTCCCATACTTCGCCTTCTCCTACTGGAACGAGGAGTTCCTCCTATGGATAGTCCCCTTTACAACCATGGACTACGCCCTCAACAGGGAGGAGGCTGGAAGGCTGGCCTACTCGATAACCTTCACAGCATTCTTCCTCTCCATGTCCACCTATATAAGCGTGAGGTGGTGGCTCCCAAGACAATTATTCCTCGATCCAACGATACCCATACTAAACCGGATCAGGGAGATGGCCGCCAGCGCCGTCACCGGGATCGAGTACATCGAAGAAAGCATAACCATGATATCCAGATCGATACTCGCGGGGGCCTCCGCCATAATCATGGCTGGAATCCTTCAAAGGAACATGAGGCCTATCCTGAGCGGGATCAAGGGGTAAAGCTGGGATGAACCCTTCACTCACGATCGGAGGACATGGGAGACCTAATGTGGACTCCCCGGGTAATCGAAGCCTTAAAGGCTTCATCGGAATAGGTGGATCAACCATCCTCATACACGCCATCCTCATCCTATGGTATTTCCGCGTGGGCTTGTCCGACTACGCCTCCAGGGGCGACGGCCTGGAATACATGAGGGCCTCCGAGGCCTTGATCCAGGGCCGGCTGGTGGGTGCGCATTTCCCCCTTTATCCAGCCCTGATAGCGGCCTTCACCCCGGCCTTGGGCAGGGAGCTGGCGGCGCTCGCGATCCCAGCCCTCTCCCACATCCTCTTCGCCCTCATCGTATATGGGGATCTCAATTCCAGCCGCCTCGGGGATCCCCTCCCCTACGCCCTACTCATAGCATTCGCTCCCCCCTCTACGCTGATCTACTCCTCCTCAGCCCTATCCGATGGGGTAGCCCTCCTCTTCACCGCCTTAACCCTCCATTACGCCCTGAAGGATAGGGAGAAGTTGATGCTCCTCTCTTCAGCCCTGGCCGCCTCAACCCATTACATGCCCATCCTCCTAATCATACCCTTAGCCTACTGGTACTGGCGAAGGAACCGTAGGCGGCTGCCCCTAGCCTTAACCCCGCTGGCACCCCTAGCCCTCCTCAGCCTAATCCAATACGCGGCCACCGGAAACCCCCTCCACTACGTCTCAGTCCACTTCGCCTACTCCCGGAGGGTATGGGGGACCCCGCTGATATCCTATCCCCTCGCATCCCTAGCCTACATCGCCGGAAGCCTAAGGGGAGCCAACAGGATCTTCTGGCTCACCTACATCCTCCTAACCTACATAGCGTATGGGCTAGGCCTAGCCCATGCAGCAAACCGGAGAAGCCTCTCCGCCGCCTTCACAGCCCCATTCTACGCCTTCACCCTCATATACACAGGCTACTACTTCATACCCAGGTTCCTAGCCTACGCCTTCCCATCCCTAATGGAATACGCCCACATAGAGAGAAGGCTTAAGCCAGTGAAATATCTCGTGATGACCGCCACCCTGGCGAGCACAGCCTACGCCCTATGGTTCCTCATGATAAGAGTTCCATCCACAGGGTTCACCAGGTAACCACACCGTGAAAACCCCCAGCCATAGGAATCCAGCCCTCATTACCTCATTCAACGCGATAAACTCGACGGGTACAGGCGGCGGCGCATCTCAAATGCAGGATGAGCGGAAGATAAAACGTTCATCCGTTCACGGCAGGGGCTTCCCCATGAAGTAAGGCAATGAGAGCTGACGTCGGAACGGATTACAGTTAAGAGGGTTACTGTTTAAATACTATGAGGTAAAATCCTACCCGTGAGGGAAATGGTTGAGAGAAGCAGGGATTGGATGGACCAGGCTGAAGGCGATCTCGAACACGCTAAAAACGATCTAAGGTGTGGATTCTATGATTGGGCCTGCTTCTCAGCGCAGCAGTCTGCAGAAAAAGCCTTGAAGGCGGTCTTCCAAAAACTGGGTGGAGAGGCATGGGGACACTCAGTTTACGACTTACTCCTCAATCTCCGGGATAGAGAAAAGGTTGATGAGGAACTCCTAGACAGGGCTTTGGAGCTCGATAAGGCTTATATTCCAGCGAGGTATCCCAACGCCCACCCGTCTTCTTCGCCGAGGAGGAGATATACAAGGAATGAAGCTGAGAGGATGATAAGATATGCTGAGGAAATCTTCAGATTCTGTAAAGATATTCTTTCCAAAATTTAATTTAGAAGCGGTTATCAAGGAAATAAGGAGGGCGATCAGCCTTCTTTCCAGTCAATTAGCATTGGAGAAGGTTATACTCTTCGGATCCTACGCGAAAGGCAGATACACCGTGGCGAGCGATATAGACCTATTCATCGTCTTCGATGAGTTAAGATGCGACCGGGACACCGTGTATAGGACGTTAATGAAGAACATTAAGCTCCCCAGGCTTGAATTACATCTCTTATCTAGAAAAGATTATGAGGAAATGGGAAGTTCAAGATGGATAAGGGAGATAGAGGACGAGGGAATAGAGATTCTAAATACCAATCCTAGAACCGTAGGGTTAAACTCATGAAAACTCTTTCACGCCGTTCGGCATCGAAATCGATCGTTTTCAAAGGGAATCCAATAAACTCATTCGATGGAATAATTTTAGCTGGAGGAGGAAATACCCGGATAGGCTATAATAAAGCCTTACTTCCAATCGACGGAGCCACCATCATAGAAAAGGTCATCTCAGCGATGAAGCCCTTAGTAGATAAGGTCATCGTAGTCTCGAAGAGGCAGGATGGAATCGACCCCACGAGGTTCCTAAGAGATTCTACCGGTGTAGAAGTAGTATATGAGGACTGCCAGGTTAGGAACCCGCTGGTCGGCATATATACGGGTCTAACCTACTCCAATTCAGATTACTCGCTGATCCTACCCTGCGACGCGCCCTTCGTTAATCCGGGGGTTCTTAAACACCTGCTCGATATATGCCTTGGATTCGACTTAACGATCCCTAGATGGAGCAACGGATACCTGGAGCCCCTATGCGCGGTCTACCGGAGGAGCAGCATTCTATCGTTAATCAGCGATCCCATGGAGATAGGCAGCCATTCGATCAGGTATTTCATCGCCCGTCTACCTAAAGTGAGGTATGTCCCCGTGGAGGAGCTGAGGAGGTTCGATAGGAGCCTGCTGACCTTCTTTAACATTAATACGTTGCAGGAATATGAGGAAGCGTTAAAGCTGAGTAAAAGCCTAATGGGAGGCCTATCCCCGGGGTGAGAGGCTCCTCGTATATGCTATGCTCGGGATCCGCCTGGGTGAAACGATTACTAGGCCTCTCCCAGGTCTTTCGAGATGGATAGGCAGCATATGAGGCTATCCCGTTAAATTGTTAAAATTTAAAATCTACATGAACAAAAACCTTAATAGTGGCTTGTTCAAGAAGAAGTGGCTGGTGGCGCATATGGCAGGTGTTCCCGTTTGCCGGTAAGCCCGACGGGGCTTCTAAACCTCTTCTAGACATATATCAGGGAACCGTTAGGAGATTTAGCCGTAGATTAAGGCCTTTAGGCGCAGGCTCTCCCCGCATAGGAAATACGCCGATAAGGGATCTCTCCGATTTCTCCCGTTGGAACGGGTTGCGGATAATGGCTAAGCTTGAATGGTTTAACCCCTGGGGCTCGGTTAAGGATCGCGTCGCATGGTATATGGTAAAGGGGGCGGAGGAGCGGGGCGAACTGAGGAGGGGCGAACGTATAATAATCGAGCCCTCCTCAGGCAACACCGGCATAGCCCTGACAGGCATAGCTAGGAGCCTGGGATACTCCGTGGAGGTCGTAATACCGAAAGCTGCGAGCGAGGAGACTAAGATGATCCTTAGAGGGATGGGCGCCAACGTATGGGAGGTGGAGGACGACCTATGCCCCAGGGTGGGCCGTGGCACCGATCAGTCGATAAGCCTCGCCAAGGCGGCGGTGAGGAGCCATCCCGGTAAATACTTCATGCCTAACCAATATGAGAATCTGGATAACGTCAGGGCCCACTATGAGACGACGGGCCCCGAGATATGGAGGCAGACGATGGGGAAGATAACCCATTTCGTAGCCGGAATAGGGACAGGGGGCACAGTCATAGGCGTAGGATCCTACCTTAAGGAGCGTAATCCCAGGGTTAAAGTCTACGCGGTGGAGCCTGTGAAGGGCCATCACATCCAAGGCCTACGAAACCTGGAGGAGTCAAGTATGCCCAAGATACTCTCTGAAAAACTCGACGTGGTGGATGAATGGATAAAAGTCGACGACAGGGAGGCCTTCGAGGCCGCGGAGAGACTCTATAGGGAGGCGGGGATCCCGGCGGGCCCCTCCTCGGGAGCCGCATTACATGGAGCCCTAAAGGTCGCTGAAGAAGCCCGGGAAGGCCTGATAGTGACAGTCTTCCCGGACGGCAGGGAGAGGCATGAGAGCACCTTCAGAAAATACCGGGAGGGCCTCCTATTAAAGGAAGGATGAGGAAAGGCCTAAGCGGCCGGCTGAACCCGATACGGAGGGGGATCATAGCATAGACGCTCAGTCTACACCACCTTCTCTCCTGGGGAATAAGAGCCTTAGAAGGGCCTTCGACTCCTCGGCTTTCCGTCTGGTCTCCCCCTCTTCCCTAGCTTTAAGCTCCGCCGCCTCCCTTATCCTCCTCGCCTTCTCCGCCATCTCCCCCGGGTAATACGCCCAGGGCCTCATTACACGCCAAGTGATCCTTGAGCATATGGGCGGCTCAGGGTAGGCTCCAAGATCATATACCATGTAGTCCAGGAACCTGGTAGGCTCCTCCTGATAACAGGATTGCACGGCTCTCCTAACCATTTCAGGGTCTATCCTGATCCTCCTGTCCTCATCGGATAATAGGCTTATCAATGAGACCTGCCTCCTGAAGCGTTCAATGGCCTCCAAGCTTATATTATAGAGGTATGGGGTCGGGGCCTTCGAGCCTATAATGAACCTCCTCTCATCTATCCCATTCCTCATGAAGCATTGGAAGGCGTCGCCGGGCCAGTGGCCGGCCGACTCGACGCCGCAGAGGACCACGTATCGGATATTAGGGTTAGCCACGATGTTGCAAACTATCTTCTCTATCCCGATGTTCTCGGTTTGTAGGAAGCCGGCCAATGCCGCACCGGACTCCACGGCGACCTTAGCAAGGTTCTGGAGGAACTCCGGTATAGCCTCATAACGCGTATGCAGGAGTATAACCACGGCTACCGGTGAGAAATCGTTCCCTCTAAGATAGGCTCCATCCTCAGGGGGATAATCACCCGGAGGCCTAACCTTAAAGATCCGCCCCATCTACTTATATCCCTAAAATCCAATATGGCATATCATTTAATTAAACTATTAATTTTAAGAAAGTGGGTAATGGGGAATAGGTGGTGCCGCTTAAAATTAAAATTAGATTATGATCCGGTTTATCTTGATTGACGGTAGAGCTCTTTCAGGGCTGCTATGAGTTCCTCCCTGGATGGAAAGTTTATGGCTTCGTTCGGGCATAGGCTGGCGCAGGCGCTGCATCCCACCACGCAATTATATGGGTTTACAACCTTTGGTTTGGAAGGGTTCTCCTGCACCTCGTAGACGCCGTTGTGGCAGAAGTTGACGCAGGTCAGGCAGCCTATGCACTTGTCGTAGTCTATGGTTGGGAACCATTTTATCCTTTCCCTAGGTATCCCAAAGTAGCCGCCGGGCAATTAGCTCTTCCCCATCAGCTTTTTAGCCTCCTCCACCGCCTCCTCCACCTTCCTCATCGCCTCCTCGGTGGGGAGGTTCCTTAAATCCAGGGGGAGGAGGTTCCTCTCCACGTCTAATCCCTTCTCAGCGAAGGCTTCCTTGAAGAGCTTCCTCTGGGTTCTAGGGTCGCAGCCTCCAACTATGTAGACCACGTCCCTATTATCGTTTCTGAGGTAGTCGGACCAGAAACGGTCTCCATCATCCACGCACAGCTGGGGATGCACTATGACGTATTCCAAGTCCAACTCGTTCCTAGCATAGTTGACGAGCCGCCAAAGGTCAAGATCCTTAAAGCCGGGGCACTCCCCGGTGCAGATACACATTATCAGACGAGGCTTCATTTACATTTCTCACCTTCCCGATAGCAGGTAAGAGATGGAATAGAAATCGATAGATTTAAATCTTTTTATCCAATAATAAGACTTCGCCGGAATCCCCACCGTTAAGCTGGGGATAAATTGAAACGTTATGATTAATGGATGGTTCACATGACCTTGAGGAGAACATCCTACATGGAAAGGGTTGAACGTCTATTATCCATAGGATTATGCTCCTCTGATGACGCCTCAAAGTATGTGGCTGAGCTTAAGAGGATGGCGGAAGACGAGGTTGACGAGAGGAGGGTTAAGGTTCAAAGCAGGATATTCAGGGCTTTATCCGATCCGACACGGTTGAAGATACTCAGACTGTTGAGTTTAAGGGAGATGTGCGTCTGCGAGCTCATGGTCTCATTGGAGGCCACGCAGCCGACAATATCGTATCACCTTAAAATCCTAGGGGAAGCCAATCTGATAAAACATAGGCGAAGGGGCAAATGGACGTTCTATAGCCTGGCAAACCCCAACATCCTAAACATGCTTAACGGGGTTCAGAAGAGTTTACAGTAGTTATACGCCAATACGGGACGGCGTCTCGATAAAGGCTGCAATGAAGTTTCATGGTCTTCATGAATAATTCATTGGCGGCGGTAATGTCAGAGTGGTCCACGGTAATGTTTCGTCGCTGGGCATCCGAGGCATTTATGGGATGTATATCTCTCGCAGGATTCGCAGTCGACTTTGCAGGGGGCTATGGAGTTCCTCTTACATGCTAGATGCCATCTAACGTTTAGGAAGGGCTCATAGTTGATGTTGCTTATGGGGTAGAACTCGGAGCGGCGTACCCCCTCTTGGCTTCTAAGGGAGCATTTCTCCATGGATTCGCTTTCCAGCGTGTCTTGATCCTCGGCTATCGAGAGCGAGATCATGTTGTATCCTGAGAGGGCGTTGAATATGTAGATTATCCGGGGGCATTCCCTGAATCTTTCAAGGATATTCCTTCTAGATTCTCCATCTTCAACCTCGAGGAAGATCAAGGCTGCGTGTAGGCCTAGCTTCTCCAAGTTTAGGGAGGCCGAGATCTTTATAAAACCCTGTTTTAGGAGTTTATCCATCCTCTTCTTTATCCCCATGCTGGTGAGGCCTAGGCCTTCCCCGATCCTCTTCAGCGTTGCGCGCCCGTTCACCTGGAGGCGAGATATAACCTCCTTATCTATGTCGTCTAGCCGACCCATAGTTTATATTATAAACATAACATTTATATAAGATTTAGAATTTAAACTAATGTATGTCGAAAGGTCGCCTGAAGAATTATCTCCCCACGGTAGCCCTTCTAATCATAATAGTGGGATTAATGGTCATCGCCTTCCTATCCGGAAGCTGGGTAGGGAAAGGCGCCCCACAAGTCACTGTCCTCGACGGCTTCCTGTTAACAATCGTCGGCTTCGCGGCGGGGTTGCTCGGAGGCCTCATCGGAACCGGCGGATGCAGCGTGATGCTGCCAATACTCCATTTCTGGATGAGATACTCCGCACCTCTGAGCATAGGGACAACACTGTTCGCCGTCATATTCACAACGATCTCAGGAGCTTACGGCCACTTAATACGTAAGAACCTCGATAAGAAAGCGGCAATATGGGTGGGAGGCTTAGGAACACTAGGCGTAATCTTCGGTTCATGGCTTTTCACCCTCCTCGTAAAACATGTGAGTTTACTGAACCTCATACTGGGCCTAGCCTTCGTATGGCCCTCCCTCCGGATGATAACCGAGGGGAGCGGCCTCGCCAAATCCAAGACTGGAGGGCAGGAGGAGAAGACGATCCCAGGTTCAAAATTCGGCATGGGCATCTTCGGATTCATCATAGGAATCCTAACCGGCATCGTCGGCTTAGGCGGGGGATACGCCCTAGTTCCAGGACTCATATATCTATTCAACGCGCCTGTATATGTCACGATGGGGACCTCCCTGGCATCCATGATCCCCCTAGCGGTGGTGGGGGGTGGGATAAAGGTCGTCCAAGGCTACGTAGCCCTGGGTGCAGGCCTCCTCCTCGGCGCAGGCACCGTGGTCGGCGCCCAGGTCGGAGCGGCCGTGATCAAGCGATTCAAGCCTAACGTGTTGAAGCTGATATTCGGGCTATACTTCCTGTATGTGGCGCTTAAGTTCATAACGGGATACTTCGGCATCATGATCTGGTGAGAACTCAAGCAGAGCCGCGGCGATAACAGCCATAGACAACTTGATCTTCTTGGAGACGACGTATGAGATAGATCTACTGGCCCTGGCGCTGATGAGCCAGTATAACTTGAAATCGATCTTACACCTATTACGCCGCGACGGCCTTGGATTGAGTCAGGGACCACACGATAATTTCCATCGATAATATTTATGAGGCAATACCATCGGTGAAAAGGATAGATCCGCGGGAACTTAACGTTTACCGTCAGCATACATCGATGCTTTGATGAAATGAAATATTAAATGCCTTACCGAGACGAGAACGTAAGTTCCTTATGAGCACATTAACCTCTAGCCTGAGTTGTCAAACATACTCCATATGGATATGAAATATGTCCTTTCGGGACCTATACATCTTGGTTCCCTTCATCCAAACGTCTCCTCTATCCATTCCTTGATCTGATCTCTTACCTTCCTAAAGTTCGCTAGTTTCTCCTCTTCGGTTCCTTTGATTCCTGATGGATCCTCGAAGCCTCTGTGGATGTATCTTTTTCCTCCAGGGTAGAAGGGACATGCCTCCTTGGCTTGGTCGCATAGGGTGACCACATAGTCGAAGTTCACTCCCTCGAACTCGTCCATGCCCTTTGAACGTTGCCCTGAGATATCTATCCCTATTTCATCCATGACTTTAACCGCGTAGGGGTTTAACCCTGAGGGGTTTGTCCCGGCGCTGTAGGCCTCATAGCGGTCTCCGTATAGGTTTCTCAGGATGGCCTCAGCCATCTGGGATCTGGCCGAGTTATTGGTGCAGATGAATAGCACTCTCTCCTTCACGGCTTTTAACACCGTTTTATTATTCGATAGACTTCATCGGGCTATATGTCGTTAATAAGGTTTCCCGAGTAAAGTATATAACGATGTTATATCATAGAGTCTCCAGGAGGCTGATGAAATGCATAACACCCCTAAAATCTCGGAAGGCGTCCACTGGGTGGGCGTGAAGGATTGGAGCCGGAGGCTATTCGACTCCCTAATCCCCCTGCCGAAAGGCACATCGTACAACTCGTATCTCATCGAAGGCGACGAAAATGTGGCCCTGATAGATACCGTGAACCCGGGGTTCGAGAAGACACTGGAGGAGAAGATCAGGCAATTAAGGGACCCCAAAGATCTAGACTATATAATTATGAACCATGCGGAACCCGACCATGCAGGGGCAATCCCATACGTTATGACTTTAAACGGCGAGGCAAAGCTAGTAGCGACCGTTAAAGGGGCTCGGATGGCTGAAAGATTCTACAACATTCCCAGGCGGAGGATAATCGAGGTAAGTGACGGATCGACCATAGACCTGGGAGATAAAGAGTTAAAGTTCATAGATGCACCTATGCTCCACTGGCCCGAAACCATGTTCACCTATCTAGCCGATGACGGGATACTCTTCTCCTGCGACTTCTTCGGGGCCCATACCGCGGAGGGCCTCTACGACGCCGATGTTGAAGACTTGAAAGTTCAAGCCCAGAGGTACTTCGGGGAGATAATGATGCCCTATAGATCGATGGCCGCTAAGGCCATGGAGAAGATTAAACCGCTGAGGATAGGGTTAATAGCGCCCAGCCACGGACCGATCTATAAGGATCCTCTACGCATATTAAACGAATATCATAGATGGGTTAACGGTGAAACGAGGGAAAAGGTCACCGTCATCTACGCGAGCATGTGGGGAAGCACCGAGAAGATGGTTTCCACCATCGCTGAAGTACTCCTATCGAGAGGTTTAGAAGTCGTCCTTTACAATCTAGCTTCAGCCGATATAGGAGACATCGCTAAAGACTTAGTCGATTCCAGGGGATTAATCTTAGGCGTCCCAACGGTCCTAGGCGGAGCACATCCCTTAGGCGTATACGCCGCCTACCTGATTAGGATCCTCCGGCCACCGTTGAGTTACCTCATGGTTTTAGGCTCCTACGGCTGGGGAGGGGGCGCGTTGAGCCAGGTCTCAGAAATCCTCAGCCCGACAAAGATCGAAATTTTAGGAGCCTACGAAGTCAACGGTCCCCCATCGGAGGGAGATCTAGGAAAAATAGTTGAGATGGGGCAAAGGCTCTCGGAGAAAATAAGGGGGGCACGGATGTGAAGGCGACCGAGCAATTAAAGGAAGAACATAGAGAAATAAAATCGATGTTGAAAATCCTGGAAACTATATGTGAAATAATTAAAAAAGAAGGGCAAATTCCTAGAGAATATCTCGAAAGAGTCGTGAAGTTCCTAAAGGTTTTCGCCGATAAATGCCACCATGGAAAGGAGGAAGAAATCCTATTCCCAGCGATGGAGGAAGCGGGCATCCCAAAGGAGGGAGGCCCCATAGCCGTCATGCTCGCCGAACATGATACGGGCAGAGGATACGTTAAAGCCATGGATGAAGCGATCCCGAGGGGAGACCTTGGAAAATTCGTAGAGAACGCTGAGAAATATATCCAGCTTCTAAAACAGCATATCGATAAAGAAGATAACGTCCTCTACTGGATGGCGGACATACACCTCTCGGAGAATAAACAGAACGAACTCCTCGAAGAATTCGAAAGAATGGAAAGGGAAAGGATAGGCGCTGGAAAACACGAAGAACTCCGTAAGCTTATGCATGAATTGAAGGGAAGGATCCTAGAACGACATCTCAAGGGCATTCCGTAGTTTAGCAGGGATAAGAAATGGGCGAACTTTTAGCTAAGCGAGATAAAAAAGAGGTTGTTAAGGATATAATCCTGAGGCTTCATCGAGGGCTCTCCCTCGAAGAGGCGAAGAGGACCTTTGAGGAAGAGGTGGGCAGCATATCTTCGACGGAGATCGCTGAGATCGAGCAATCATTGATGAACGAGGGGCTCTCACCTGAGGAGATAAAAAAATTCTGTAACGTTCACGCCTTACTTTTCCAGTCAGCCTTGGAGAAGTCGATCTCCAAAGAGGAGGCGCCGATACATCCTGTAACCCTCTTTAAACTCGAGAACCGGGAGATCGAGAAGAGGACGAATTCGCTTAGGGAGCTGGCGGATAACCTAGATAAATACGGTGCAGCCGAAGTGAAGGATAGAATCAGTAGATTACTAGAGGAGCTGAGAGGCATAGATATCCACTATACTAGGAAGGAGCAGCTCCTCTTCCCCTCCCTGGAGAGACATGGATTCTACGGCCCTTCGAAGGTTATGTGGGGGAAAGACGACGAGATAAGGGATCTCCTGAAGAAGGCCATCTCAGAGATAGATGAGATCGAAGGATCGTCCGGATTAGAGGCCTACATAAGGGATGTTCTAAATCCATTGATCGAGGAGATCGAGGGTATGATCTTCAAAGAAGAGAACATACTTTTCCCAACTTCCATCGAGAAATTAGACGTCGATGAATGGGTTGAAATATTAAGGGAGAGCGACGAGATCGGCTACGCCTTCATCGAAAAACCTAGGGAGACAGCCGCGCTCATAGAGGAGCTGAAAAAAGCTGTGATCGAGGAGCCCATCATAAAGGATAACTCCATTATATTCCCCACCGGGGAACTCCGGGCTAATGAGTTAATGGCCATACTGAACACTTTGCCCGTAGACATAACGTTCGTCGATGGGGATGACAGAGTAAGATACTTCTCGGACAATGGAGATAGGATCTTCGTGAGAACTAAATCCGTTTTGGGAAGGAAGGTTCAGAACTGCCACCCACCCCAAAGCCTAGACAGGGTTGAGGAGATACTCCGATCCTTCAAGGAGGGCAGGAGGAGATCCGCCGAGTTCTGGATCAACTATAAGGGAAGATTCGTATACATAAGGTACATCCCAGTCAGGGACGTCCACGGGAGATATCTTGGAACCGTCGAGGTAACCCAGGATATAACTAATATAAAGGGGCTGGAGGGGGAGAGGAGGCTCCTCGATGAAGAAGATAGATCTAAATAAGTCCGTGCACGATCTAACCCAGGAACATCCGGAGCTCATCGGGATCCTTAAGGATCTGGGATTCTCAGGCGTAGCGAACCCTGTCATAAGGAGGACTCTAGGTAAAATAACCACGATCCCTGAAGGATGCAAGAGGATGGGAAAGGACCTAAATGAAGTTATAAAAAAGCTTAAGGGAGAAGGATTTGAGATAGAAATGTAATAAAGCCTCCCCCCAACCAATTAAAATCCCATCTGTATACTGGGAGAAGCGTCTCCTCCGGACCGGCTATGGGTACTCACCTTCGAAGGCCTTAGATAGAAGCAGCTTAAACCTGCCTTGAAATATGGACCAACTAACCGATTTAGATCTCTCTTTATTCTGACTATAGGCCGTCCCATTTTATACTCTACTCGTTATCAGCCGTCTTCAGCAGCTCCGCTACCTTTAATGCTTTCTCAACGGCTTCTCGGCTGTCGACTCCCAGGAGGTAGAGGATCGGCTCCCTTGCGGCTCCTCCCTCCTCCAGTATTCCATCTATGGTATGCATGGGCTCCATCTGAACTCTAAGCTCCTCGGATAAATTTGATATATGGCTGTGATCTGATAAGTCCACCCGGCTGAGATCAACCTTTAATATCTTGTAGCTAAGTTTCTCAACAGCTTCCTTAATCTCCTTCCTATATGCTATGCTTATGGCTCCTCTCATGCTTGGGATCAATCTTTTAACGGCTAATAGGATCGCTGCCGTATTCTTTGATGCCCCGAACTCGGGTGGGGTGAGCAGCCTAACCCTGTCTCTGGCTATGGTTATCCTCCCGGGGACGCCGGCCACGTCTGAAATACTCTCGGCTTCTCCGATAGCCTCAACAAGGTTTGAGCCCACTTCAGGTATCACCCTCAGAAAATCCTTTGATTCCTCGATGAGGGCCAGGGATTCGCTCAGCCTCTTCAGGGTTAGACCCCTCTCATCTAGGGGGTGGCTCCTCAAGGAGTAGAGGTTCATGCAGGCGGTGCACTTCTCAGCGGAGAGCATGGGCACCCTAGCCTTATGGAGGGAGCAGATGGATCCCCCTAGGCGGGAGCTTAGGCAGAACCGGCAGACCTCCTCCACCACCTTAGCCGATGGAACCCCACCATGGGCTAGGGCCTCAGCTAAGCCTTTCGCCAAATCCTCTATCTCCTTAAGGTCTAGGCCGGTCGATGGCCCCTCCTTCGCCTCCAAGGTTCTCAGGTAGCCGCTTATGGCTGGCTGCGTTAACCCGAGGGCCTCCGATGTCCTACGCTGGGTCCAGCCATATTCTTTGAGGAGTTTATCGGCGATCATCGCTCTAAGCATTGGGAGGTATTCCTTGACCACCGTTTCGCATGGGGTTCTCATCCTCCATCGAGATAACTTATTTATAATACTCTGTTATATCTCTTATCCATGACGCGGATCAGGATCCCAAAGGTTAAGGCTCCGCCTGAATGGGGCATCGAACCCGTACCTGTAGAGAAGAGGATACTGGGCTTCATAGACTACTTCGCGTTATGGTCGAGCCTCGGTGTGGGGCTTCTAGTCATCCTAGCGGGAGCCCAGCTCGTCCCCGCCCTAACTCTCAGAGGAGCTGCGGCAGCAATAATCCTGGGAACCCTGATAGGAAACATACCCCTCGCCCTCGTAGGATACATGGGTGGGAGACACGGCATACCCACCATGGTCCTCGCCAGATCCCCCTTCGGGATAAGGGGATCCTACCTCCCCACCCTGCTGAATATAGCCCAGCTCATAGGCTGGACCATCTTCGAGGTCGCCATAATGGCTTCAGCAGCCGACACCATAAGCATCACAGTCCTAGGATACTCCAGCTATCCTCTATGGGCGGCGGTCTTCGCAGCCATATGCACCCTCATGGCGGTGGGGGGACCCCTAGCGATCGTCAGGAAATGGATCGAGAAATTCGCCATATGGATAGTATACGGTACAGCCGCCTGGCTCCTATACAGGATACTAGCCACCCATAGCCTAGCGGCTTTGTCCTCAAGCCCCGCTTCGGGAGGGTTATCCTTCCTCTTAGCCGTGGACCTCGTTATAGCCATGCCCATCTCATGGATGCCCCTGGTAGCCGACTATAACAGGTTCGCCGGGAAGGCTGGGAGGGCCTTCCATGGAACCTACTGGGGCTACTTCCTAGCCAACGCCCTCTTCTACGGTCTAGGCGCCCTCTTCATCCTGGCCACAGGGGAAGCCGACATTGTTAAGGCCATAGCCATGATAGCCTTCGGAATACCCGCACTCCTCTTAATCCTGGTGGATGAAACGGACAACGGCTTCGCAGACATATACTCGGCCGCGGTCTCGATCCAGAATATAGCCCCTAAGGTGCCCCAGAGGATATCCGCGCCGATACTAGGCGCCGCAGCCTTCCTCGCATCCCTAGTCTTGCCAATCGAACGATACGAATGGTTCCTACTATGGATAGGAGCGGTGTTCATACCCTTATTCGGCGTGGTGATGGCTGACTACTTCATAGTCAAACGCGGCAGGCTGAACGTGGAGGAACTCTACAAGCCCGGGGGGGAATACTGGTACCTTAAAGGGGTTAACCCTTCCGCGATCCTAGCGTGGATTCTAGGTTTCCTCTTCTATTATGGCATCATATACTTTAAGCCCGAGCTGGGGGCGTCTATACCTACGCTCATTTTCACGGCTGCGATATACTGGCTTTTCATGAAGGCGATGCCGAGAGGTAAATGGGGGCAGCCCTAAGGAGGAGATTCGAATGGGGGACAGGGTTCCGAGGGTTCTCGTCGTAGCAGGCTCCGATTCAGGTGGAGGAGCGGGGATCCAAGCCGACTTGAAAGCCATATCGGCTTTAGGCGTCTACTGTACGACCGCTATAACGGCTGTGACGGCCCAGAATACCCTCGGGGTCTCAGCGATCCAGGATGTCGACCCTGAGGTTGTGAGGGCGCAGATAAGGGCGGTCCTAGATGACATAGGGGCAGACGCGGTTAAGACGGGTATGCTCCACACGCCCGAGATTATCGAGGCGGTTTCAGAGGAACTAGAACAAGTTAAGAGCCCCATCGTGGTGGATCCCGTGATGGTTGCGAAGAGCGGGGCGTCGCTCCTGGAGAGTAGGGCTGTGAAGACCCTGAAGGAGAGGATTATCCCCATCAGCATGGTTGTAACCCCAAACGCCTCAGAGGCGGAGAAGCTCTCTGGGATAGAGAGGATTCGGAGCATAGAGGATGCTAAGAGGGCTGCCGAGAGGATATCGGATCTAGGCGCTGAGGCGGTTGTGGTCAAGGGAGGCCACCTCTCAACCCCCGGTAAGGCAATAGACATTCTATACTTCAACGGGGAGTTCAGGTTATTCGAGGGTGAAAGGTTTGAGGTTGAGACAACGCATGGGACAGGCTGCTCCTTCGCCTCAGCCATAGCGGCGGAGCTGGCTAAGGGAAGGGGGATCCCGGAGGCGGTGGAGGCGGCTAAACGCCTTGTAGCCTGCGCCGTCAGGTTCGGGTTCAGGATAGGCCGCGGCCACGGCCCAGTGAACCCCATGGCGATCCTATACAACGAATCGGAACGCTACAATGTAATAGCTGAGCTGAGGAAGGCCGTCCAAATGCTTGAAGCTCACCCCGTTGTCTCAAGGCTTTCACCTGAAGTCCAGATGAACCTGGTCATGGCCCTGCCCTATGCAGTGGATCATAGGGATGTCGCGGGGATACCCGGGAGGATCGTGAAGCTGAACGATAAAGTAAAGGCTTCGGCTCCCCCTGAGTTCGGGGCCTCAAGGCATGTGGCCAACACGGTCCTAACCGCTATGAGGTACGACCCCGAGATCAGGAGCGGCATGAACATAAAATACTCGGAGGAGATACTGAAAGCCTGCGAGGCGCTGCTCTATAAGGTCTCAGGGTATGACCGCCGCCTAGAACCCTCCGAGGTGAAGGAGAAGGAAGGAGGAACCACCCGGTGGGGGGCTGAGGAGGCCATTAAGAAGTTGGGGGAAGTCCCCGACCTAATCTACCATAGCGGGGACTGGGGTAAGGAACCCGTCTCCACGATCCTAGGGAGGTCCGCGACCGATGTAGTCATGAAGGCGGTGAGGATCGCGCTCATCCTCAAAGGGGAGAGGCCTAACCACGTACTTTGATCAACCATGACTATACGACTATAAGCCGGGTGAGCGGTGAGGCTCGATGTCCCTCCCGTCTCTTACGCCGTGGTTCCGCTTCCAGGATTTGATGGGGAGGAAAACCCTGATAATCGGCGAGGCGGGCTCCGGTAAGACAAGCCTTACGGCCAGGATCCTGGAGGAGGCGGCTGGGACTCGAAGCTTCGGGGAGGTCACGGCCATAGACATGGCCCCTCCATCCATTGTGGTCGGCGGCCTCAAGGCTGGGGGGAGGCTTCAGGAGTTCACCTCGGCCATAGGCGCCGTTAAATACTTATGGGATCCCAATATTAAGCCTCCCAGGTTATCCTCAAGGACCGCCAGCGAAGTTTTAGAGGCCGTGAGGAGGAACAAGGCTGCAATCGACGCCATGTTAGACGAGTATCTTGGGAACCCGAGCCCCATACTCTTCGTGAACGACGTCTCTATCTACCTTCAGGCGGAGCCTTACACTCGCCTTTTCAGAGCTGTCGAGCTCGCTGAGACGGCCGTAGTGAACGGATACTACGGGCGGAGTATCGGCTTGAACTTCGACACGGGCGTATCGGAAGTGGAACGGAGGGGTATGCGGCTCCTGATGAGGCGCATGGACAGGCTCATCCATCTCAGGTGAACCCTCCCCCTATCTCCTCCGCGAACTGCTCCAATATTTTAGTGCGCCTTAAGGCGACCAGGGCCAGGTAGCCTATAACCGATCCTGGGATGCTGCTCGCGAGGAATGCGCCCACGAAGAGTTGTAAGGGCATAGCCGCCTTTATAACCCCCGCCTGTAAGGCCGCTGGAGCCACGGCTAAACCGCTCAGGACGCCGCCTAACCCAGTCCCTATTGGCTCAGTTAGGGCGGCGTAATCCTTCCTGAGAAGGTAACGGTGGGCGAACCCCACTACGAGGGCGCCTGGGATGCCCCCTGGAAAGGCGAAGATCGTCCCGGTCCCCAAGCCGTTACGGATCAACCCTATCAGGGTCGCGGTCAGGGCAGCGTACCATGGGCCCAACATGACGCCTCCAACCCCGTTTATCATATGCTGCCATGGATAAACCCTAGTAGGGCCCACCGGTATGGATAAGGGCGAGAGGGCTACGCCTAGGGCTGTCAGGACGGCTGAGGCCGCGAGCTTCTTCAAGTTTAAACCTTTTTTCATACGGATCCCCTTATAATCAACTTATATAAGAAAGTTATAAATGATGCGGATATAAAAGTTACACGGTTCAGGCGTCAAAACTCGCTTTAGAGCGGAGAATAAATAAATCCCTCAAGGCCTTATCATCCACCTCAAAGTTCAAGCTACTTTCTGGACGCTTCTCGACCGGTAATAGGGTGGAACTACAGTAAGCCAAATCCCGAACCAATGAAGATTAAACATTCATCTACTATAAGCTGGCACCCATTGAACCGGGATAAATCCCCAGGGGGCCCTCCATCCCGAAATCCTTAAGAGTGTAGAGGATATCAAAAATATAGGAGCGGTGAGCATTTTTATGGCGATTAAGCACTGCCCAGGGGTTAGAGACCTCGTAGAACCTAAGATAATATTGAGGACTTGTCCTGCATGCGGGGAAGAAGTGGAATTCTTCAGCGATGAGACCGAGGCGGAATGCCCTAACTGTGGAAGGAGGCTTCATAGGGAGGCATCCCCCTCCTGTGTGACGTGGTGCCAATACGCGGAGGCCTGTATAACCGACCTGGAGAAGAGGCAACTCATCCCTCCATCAAGGGTGGAAGAGTTAAAGAGGATCATCCATAGCAGGGGAGGAACAGCCAAAGCTTGACCGAGGAATCCGATCCCAGGACTAACCCAGTAGAAGCCTCGCGGCAACCCTAAGTTTGGACCTGAAATTTTCCATCAAAAAATAAAGGTGAAGGGAGACGTACCAGAAAAGGATGAGCACCATCAAATTGGCAAGTGTATGCGGCCTACTTTCCCCGATGATCGGTTTCACCCTAGTTCTCTCCTCAATATCCATGTCTCCATGGTTCAGCTGGAGGCATAACGCTTTAAGCGATCTAGGCGTAGGAAGCAGCTCTGCACTCTTCAATTTAGGACTCATCCTTAGCGGCCTACTCGTCCTTTCATATGCGCTGGGTTTATACCGCGCCTATCCTAGGAGGTCCATCATAGGTTTAGGATGGCTTCTCCTAGCCTCCAGCGGGCTCTCCCTTATAGGCATCGGCGTCTTCCCCGAGGATAAGGGAATAATCCATTTCTACTTCTCCGTAGCCTTTTTCACGTTACTTGCATCCTCCCTCCTCGTGCTCGGGTTCGGGATAATACTGCATCGAAGATATAGATTAGCCGTTTTCACTCTCTCGATGGGAGTTTCCGCCGCTCTAGTGTGGTCGGTTCCATATGAAGGCGCAGCCATTCCTGAAGCTATATCCTCCATCCTAGGCTCAGCATGGATAACGGTGACAGCGATACTACATTTAAGATCGTCTGAAGGTATATCTAGGGGATGAGAGTAAGGGGGTATTTTAAATGGCTAACGTATCTCATGAGTCTAAAGCCGGTAATGAGGTTGGAAATATTCTAATGGAGGTGACTAGAGCGGTGAGACACGTTCTCAGAAATGGACTGAGGTGTGTGTGAAATTGCCGCCAAGAAGAAATTATTATTAGTGACGCTCACCGCCCTATTCGTAACATTACAGATCTCCTTGATATTCGCGATCTTTTGGATGCGCATGGGCTTTGAACCCATCTCCATCAATACAGGAATATATTTTTCAAGGGCTATGGCATTTCTAATGTTACCAGTGGAGGCGCCGGGTATCATATACGCTACCAGGGGCAACATGGCGGTGATAATTACGCCTAATAGACTGATATGGATAGTCCTACTGTCCTTAATATCTGCCCTCTACCTAATCACGGTTATGCATTATAGAAAAAACGTAAGAGAGAAGTGTAGAATTATAAATCCGGGCTTAGTATCAGTAGGAGTCGGCTCCTTGGGATCGGTGGTGTCCACGATGATCATAGCAGCGATTGGATGCCCATCTTGCACAACCCTACTATTTCTACCTCTAGTGGGGAGTCTTGATTTCCACTTTCGGAGCTATACTCAGCGCTGCAGGCTTCATCGGCCTACTCTCCGCCACCGTATACATAGGGAGTAAGATTAATATTCCATGAAGTTTAAAGGCAGGATTTAACAAGCCTTCGGGGCCCTGACTTCTAGCGCAAAAGATGCGGAGCCCGGCGTCCTCCATTAAGCTCAAATTGTGGAAGGATCGGGCACCTCTCAACCCCATCGGAGCCCTGAATAGGATCAGAAAGGCTTAAGGTCTACTCCGGGCATGGCACAGTCAAAATAGGGTTTGGGGCGATCTAAATGAAGGGTAAATGGATGAACTTGAAGGGGCTCATCGAATATCCCAGAGAGGGCATACTGAGCAAGGAGCTCGTTAAAACTGGGGAATCCAACGTCACCTTGTTTTGCATGTCCAAGGGCACCGAGATATCGGAGCATACATCAACGAGGGAGGGCCTCCTCATAGTGCTCGAAGGTAAAGGAACATTCAATCTAGAAGGGGAGGATATCCCGATGGAGCCATGGATCTCCATATTCATCGAGAAGAATGCGGTTCATTCTTTAAGGGCCGACGAAAATACCACCTTCATACTGTTGCTGTGCGGAGGTAAATGATCATCCATATCTCCGCTTATCCAGTTGATGGCTTCGATCTATAGGGTATCAGAAAACCCAACTCTCCCTTTCCGGCCCCGAAAGACCAGGTGATATAAGACGCAAGGGGATCCGTAAAGATGACAATCGACAATAGGATCCTAGGCATCCGAATCTACATCCCAGCCTCTGAGGTGGCAGATCTAACCCATGAGAGGCCATGACCCGCAAGAATAGTAGGGATGAAGATAGACGAAGTGACAGATACGTTACACGTCTTCAGGGACGGATACATGAGGCTTAGGCTTACATGTTTCCCCAGCCCATCCTTAAGGGCTACTATTGGGGCGTAGCCGAGTTTAGAGTCTTTTAGGTTTCCATAAGTACGTTTAGCCTTTGAGATGTCGCTCACCGTCCTATCAGGCTTTAGGCCCTCCCCTCTTCCAACCCCATTTATATCTTTATAAGATAAATCTAATAAAGATATGTTTATATTTAACCCTGTGAACATATACAGATGGTGAAAAATATGTGGCATCCACTCCATTGGGGATGCGGCTGGGGGATGGGATTCTGGTGGCCGATGGGATGGCCAATGCTAACCCTATCGATACTGACGATAGCAATAGTGATGGCCATAATAGTAGTGGGCATATGGCTTGCATCCAAGACCCTGAGAACCCCGCCCAGCAGCAAGAACGACAAAGCCCTAGAAACGCTGAGAGACCGATATGCGAAAGGAGAGATAACCGCTGAAGAGTACCGGGGGATGAGAAGGGAACTACTAGAGTCCTGACCAGCTGTATGAAGAAAAATTTATAAATACCTCTAACCGGGGCATCGCACCATAACCACAATCATCTCTTAAACTTTCCATTATCCAGAGCCACCACGACAATATATTGGACCATCACAGTAAACATCAACTGATATAACATCCGACGGGTGATGCTCGGTAAAATCTACAAGTGTATGGATTTGTAACTCCACCTGTTGCTACATCGGTATGCCTTTCGGAGTCCCCTTAAATCAGGTCTACGAGCTATTTCAAACCCCTTAACGGTCTTAAGTAAGACATCCTATCTCCTCAGCCTCGTCTTCAACCCGTATGAAGCGAAGATTAATCCATGAGCCAAGTAAGGTATGCTTACGGATACTATCAGAGCAGATGACATATCCATGAGGCTTATTAGGCCTCCGGAGATTATAGGCGCAGCCGCCGCGCTGATGAGGGCGGTATCCTGGACAAGACCTGTGACAGATCCGAATAGGGAGGAATCCGCTAAATCTTGAGCGGCCGCAATCGATAAGTTCCAGTATGCGAAAGATAGGAACCCTAAAATTGCCGAGAACGCCATAAGTGCAGCTGTCGGTAAGCCCCTGATAACCTCCACGTAATATATCATGGCCAGAAACGCGGCGGCCATACTTGTGGAAGAAATCACCTTAGACCTGTCGAGACGGTCTGAAAGCCATCCTAGAACTATCGAGCCGATGCCTCCGGAGAGGGAATAGAGGCCGAAAGCTAATCCCGCATTAACTATGGTGAATCCCCCGGCATCCACGAGGAACTTCGGGACCCATGCGGTGGAGGATACGAATCCTATATTGGCTATGGCTAAAGCTGAAGCGATAGGGATAACCCCTCTGACCCTGAGGACGGACCGGAAGGATGCCCCCGCCTTCACCACATCCCGCCGCCTAATACAGGGAACTGTGAATATCGCCGCCGCACAAACCAAGCTTAAGACTCCGAAGACCATTAGCGGAAGGCGCCAGCCGTACCCGCTAGCCAGTAGGGCGAATATTGGGGGGCCAAGGAATCCGCCGAAGGCATAGGCGCTGTTGGTGATCCCGGCCAAGAGCCCCCTTCTTCCAGGTTGAACCCCGCCGATGTAGGCGTATAATGAGGGCGTAAAGACGCCTGCCCCAATCCCAGCTACGAATATTGAAGCCAGTAGGGCATTGAAGGATTTTGAGACGCCGCCTAGGAGGATCCCCAGAGCCATCAGGGCCATCCCTGAACACATAGCCTCCCTGTCCCCTATCCTATCCGAAGTGTAACCTCCGAAAGCCATGACTAAAGCCATCGCACCAAGGTAGGCTGAAAGGACCAAGCCCACCTCCACGCCTTTGATCGGGAAATCCCTGGCCACCTCAGGGATGAGGACGCCTATGGAGATCCTGAACATGGAGAGGCATAACATGCCGGAGAGGGGGAAGGCGATAACTCTAATCCTCTTAAACCGTAGAAGCTCTGATGAAAACCGCATGACTATTTGACCTGAAAATTAGAGAAAAACGTTTCCTTTTTAAAAGTTGCCCGTTGAATTAATTCGTGGGCATCCCTTTAGCTACGAATTTAGATGTATACCACGGCGGGAGACCATACGTATACGGGGTATACCGGTGGAACATAGACAACGGGTGGAGGCGCATAGACCACCGGTGAGACCACTACGGGGGGCGGTGGGGGAACCACCCTGACAAGCGGTATAAGCCGACTCCCGCAGGCCGAGCAGTAAATGGATCCAGGCGCATTCAAGTATCCACATACAGGGCATCTCACATAACTCATAGTCACTATGCTCATCTCTCCTTCACCTTTTCTCTTGATACTCAAACCCTAATTTAGTAAGCTTAACTAATTAATGTTTTCCCCAGCTTAAATCATTAATGAGGTCATCGTCAAATTTCGACCTCAGCTGAACCCTCAATATAGTTTAAGGATTCTTCGCGAATAAGTATAGCAGCAAAGGCTGCAAAATATGATGATAATGTATCGTGATGTATAGAAAGATGTTGAAGGAGGAAGCCCTCAAGCCGGCCGCCTCCCCTAAAATAATCGCTATGGAGAAGGCTTCCGCCGATTTAACTCTATCCAAAGTCCTCCTATGGAAGCTGAGGATTGAATGTCGGAAAGGTTATTTTCATCCCATCGTAATCCTCATCCGCCACTACCCGGAGGAACGGGGTAGAGATGCATCTTATTTTTACCGAGCCTTATTTTCCGAAGTTGAAGGAGCCTGAGCGGGCAATGGAGCGGGGATAGGATAGCCCTGAAAGCTTATGATAAATCCATCATTATCGAGATGCTGATGGATCGGAGAAGTCCAAGTCTTTCATGAAGCGGAAGCCACCGGGGGAGCAATTGGCAATTAACATGGCATTTCTCAGGGTCGTCCCCGTATAAGCTTCACCGCGTAGGCCAAATCACCGATGAGGTCTATCTTAGAGTTCTGGGGAAAAGCGAATGCAAAGTGAGATACTCCCATATCCCTTAGGACGTTTATGTATTCCCCTAGTTTATAGGTGGGCATAGAGACATGGAATCTCCCTAGGATTTCCCGAGGTATGCCTTCGGGATAGGCCTCGCCTATACATCTAATAATTTCTCCTAGGTTAAAGCTCTTCAAGAGGGCTTTGGAAGCGCCGCGTATGACTTGAAGGGCGGCCTCCTCAGCGCTACGAGAGATTGCAGGGTCATAGCGGCGATGGATGTAGGAGGGGGAGAAGATGCCTATCCTGAAATCGCCGTTCTTTAAATATTGTTTTATTGATGATTTATTGATCACGGCCTCGATCATCTTCGGGTCTGATAGGTTTATTAGGACGCCGTCGAATCCTTTCGAGATCCTCAAAGTCTTAGGTCCTTGAGCCCCCAGCCAGATCCGCGCCTCGATATCCCATTTAGAAAGCTTCCCCCTTATAGCCTCTAAGGACTCCAAAATTCTACTGGGGATGTCCCCTCTATAGGCTATTCCCACGGATTCAAGTTTTAGGCGGTCCCCCGGTATGAGGCATAGGTCGAACCTCGGGCCGTAAGCCTCTACTAAAGTTGTGAGCATAGCAGATATATGTGCTGCAGGGTGAAGTAATGGGCTTAGAGGCCCTAAGCCTATCCTAATCTTCTTCGTGTTCTCAGCTATTAAGCCCGCAGCTATCGCCGGGTACCTCTGGTCGGGGTGATCCCCCACCCATACCTGGTCTAGTCCGCCCCGTTCGGCTTCAACGCTTTTAACGACCATCTCCTTTAAGGTTTCATTTACGTTCAGGCTTATGGAGAACTCAACTTCACCCAAGCTGATGCGGCCTCACCGATCGATTTCTCCGGATCCAATCCATAGGGCGGTCCGAGCACCACCTCGTCCACTCCATTACTCCAAGCCCACCCCAAGAGCTCATCCACCAGGCTTTCAGGGGACCCATAGAATAGGAATTGTTCCATAAGCTCCTCATCGACGAGATCTGCCAGACTATCCCACCTCTCGGAGAGGAGCATCCGCCTTATCGACTCAACCCTTCCCGCATCTATCCCTGAGGCCTCCAGGACCCCGTTAGGCGTTTCGGCGGCAGCGACGGCCACGACTTTAGCGGCGGAATCGGGGATGCCGGATCTCCCTCCCAGTATGGCCGTGGGGATCCATCCCAGCACCTTTAAGCCGCGACCGATCCTGGCCTCCCCTAACAGCCTAGAAGCCTTCTCCAAGTATAGTTTTGGGCCTCTCAATATTACTCCATCCGCGATCTCAGAGGCAGGCTCCAGGGACTCGAGGCATCTAACCCCTAAATATAAGGGTATTCTAAAACGACCCCACAAGGAATAATTAAACAGTTTGAAATGAGGAGTAGCCAGTGAAACAGCTTCGCCCCTAAACATCAACCTTAGGGCTTCAGCAGCCTTCTTTAGCTCGTCCATAATTGGGCTATCGGCCACCCCTGTTTCACCTAGGATACGTGGGGCCTCCATCCCCAGCCTCAGCCTCTCACCATGGAGCTCCACCAAGGTTGCAGACGACCTCGCGATGGTTGAGATATTATAGTAGAAAGGGTCGACCATGCAGATACCCGCCTCAACAATCCCTGAGGAAGACAGCACGAGGGAAGCATAAGTGTAAATATCGCGTAAATCACCTATACCGTCTCCTATCCACATGGATCTGAGATCATACCTTTCAGCGATGGAGGCCGTGTAAATCCCAAATTCAATAGGGTAGCTAGTAGTAACCCCTAGGCTTAACTTGACTTCCATCCCCAATCCTCCAGAGAACCCCGGTCCCACGGGGTAAACAAGCCGGCAATCTATAGATAAATTGGCTTTAACCCGTTAATAAATAACCGTTACCCAACCGATATTAAGCCGCCTGCACTCACCGAAAGGGCTGTATGGCTCCTGGGAGTAGTAAGAGTTTTGAGCGATCGAACCTCTCCCGTCGAGCCATTCGATGCTTATATCGGGGTAGCGGTGCCTCGATCAATCGAGCTTGCCTCGGATCGGACCTCATAATTTATTAGGGATCACATAAAATTCTTCGCTCTGGTGTCTAGGAGTTGCATCATCCCTCGAGGCTGTCCATGCATTAGGGTAGGTGAATGGAGTGTGAAGGCTAAGTCATTCATTGCACTCACCGCTATCAACGTCTTGGACGCCTTCGTCACCGGGGCCTATACGTTAACTGTGCCCCTACTTCTGATTAAACGGGGCGTTAGCCTCTCCACGATCGGCTTGGTATTCTCAGCTTTCCCCGTCGCGTTTTTAACGTTTAGAATGTTGTTCTCCTCGGCGGCCGACAGCGTAGGGTTCCGGAAATTCTTCAACGTGAATGCTCTAGGGAACCTCGCCTCAGCGCTCCTATACGCCGTTTCTCTGTCTCCTCCATCATATGCAGCTGCGAAGGCGGTGCAAGGGGTGAAGGAGGCGTCTCTATGGGCCGTGAACCGAAGCGCGGTCTACGAAGCTGCCGGGGATCGAAGCCCACAGATGGCTTCCTCCACAATCCTCTTCATCCGGGCCCTAGCGATCACCGTCGGAGCCGCCGCAGCGGGCCTCCTAATCTCATGGATGAGCTTTGAACAGGTGTTCATGCTGCTAGCAGCTATTTCAGCCTTAATATTTATACCTGCATCGGTTTCGAACACGGGACGGCGTAAAAATTTAACTTTGAAGGAGCTGTTCGGGAGGCTTGATCCTAGGGGCGTCGGAGGGGAGACGTGGCGGACAGCCCTTGTGATGAGCCTTTACACGGCTGCCTCCACGCTCGCCGTAGGCTTCGTGTTACCCATATTCCTTCATGAGAGGGGCCTCGGATACCGGGAGGTTGGAATGATCCTAGCCGCCTACACGGGGATGGGGGCCTTCCTCATACCTGTAGCGCTTAAGGCAACCCCATCCATAAACAGGGTGGTCTGCGCTCAGATGCTCCTATATCTCCCAGCCGCCATCCTCGTCCCCCTAAGCGGCGGTAGGTTGATGATGATCATGGTGATGATCATGGGTTTAGGCGAATCCGTAAGCTATATTACGTGGGAATCGCTTATAAGCCGGGAGGCTGCTGGACGCGAAAACACGGCGACTATGATAGGGTTCCTCCATGCCCCATCAAACCTCATACTGATCCCTTCGTATGTATTGGCCGGCGTATTGGTTGAAAAGTTCGGTTATGTGGCTTCGTTCTCAGCTTCAGCCATCTTATTTCTATCCTACTCTGTGGCTGCATGGCGCAACCTGAGCAGGTTCAACGACCGAATCCCTCTGCCATAGTTTTACCCTCGACTATGGAGGATAACTAAGTGAGGACGCGTTAGCTCTTCCAGAGCCGAACATTCAAAAAAGGATGGGTGGGTGGCGGCTGCAAAGGTTCACTCGGGTTATCTACGTCAGTGGAAGGAGGGGGAATGATCCCCCATCAGGGGAGTGTTCTTACTCGACGGGGGCAGCTGTAACTAGTCTCTCTTCTCTGAGTATCTCCGGGGCTTCCCGTTTGCTGTACCATATTACTATTCCGAGGATTAATGCGAGTATCGCTGAGAGGACTCCTGAGATTAAGGGTTCATGCTTGAATTTCATTATCATGGGGGCGAAAAGTAGGCTGACGAGGTTTATGACTTTTATCATGGGGTTTAAGGCTGGCCCCGCTGTATCCTTTAATGGATCCCCGACTGTATCGCCTATAACCGAAGCCTTATGCTCTTCTGATCCTTTTCCCCCATAGTAGCCGTCTTCGATCTTTTTCTTAGCGTTATCCCAGGCACCCCCCGAGTTCGCCATGAAGACCGCTAGGAGCTGTCCTGTTACTATGACGCCGGCTAGGAATGCCCCTAAGGCCATCTCCTTGAGGAGTAGACCCACGATTATCGGGGTTAATATCCCTAGAAGGGCTAAGCCTATGAGTTCCCTCTGGGCCGCGGAGGTGCATATGGCCACGACCCTAGCATAGTCGGGTTTAACCTTCCCCTCCATGACTCCGGGTATCCTGAACTGGGCCCTCACCTCCTCTATAATCTTTGAGGCTCCTCGGCCTACGGCCCTTATATTTATTGAGCTGAACAGGAAGGGTAAGGCCCCTCCGACCAGTAACCCTACGAACACCACAGGCTCAGCTATGTTTAAGCCGATCTTCTCCATGCCGGTCGCCTCGGCGTAGGAGGCGAAGAGGGATACGGCCGCTATCACCGCTGAGGCTATCGCTATGGCCTTGGTCACCGCCTTCGTGGTGTTACCTGAAGCATCTAGCTTGGCCAGTATCTCCCTAGTCTTGGGATCTAAATCGGCCATCTCAGCTATTCCGTTGGCGTTATCTGCTATGGGGCCGAAAGTGTCCATGGATATGTTGTTCCCCGTTAGGGTTAGCATGCCTATTCCCGCTAGTGCCACGCCGTACATGGCGAATAACGCCCCGGCACCCGTGAAGAATATCACTGAGGCCACTATTGTGAGGGATATAACCATGAGGGTCCATACGGTGCTTTCGAAGCCTAGGGCTAACCCGTTGAGCAGGAGGGGCGCGGCCCCGGTCCTAGAGGACCTCGCCAGCTGGTCTACAGGCGTCTTCAGGGGGCTCGTATAATAGTCGGCTAGTTTATTGAAGCTTATGGCTAGGATTATTCCCACGGTCGTCGCGAGGAAGACCCTTAAGTCGTGGACGTAGTAGTGGGCTAAGAGGAAGAAGCTTGATATGGATATGATGGAGGATAGGTCGTAGGATAGGTCCATTGCCTTGAAGGCGTCTCCTTTGGTTAGGCTTTCAGGCCAGAGCGCCACGGCGTAGGTTCCGATTATCGTGCTTATCACGCCTATAGCCCTGACGAGCAACGGATAAATTATCCATTTGAAGTCGAAGGGCTTTATGGCTAGTCCTAGGAGCATGGCCGAGACCATCGTCACCTCATAGGATTCGAACACGTCGGCCGCCATACCCGCGCAATCGCCCACGTTATCGCCCACCAGGTCGGCTACCACCGCGGCGTTCCTGGGATCATCTTCAGGTATCCCCTTCTCCACTTTCCCCACCAGGTCGGCCCCCACATCCGCCGCCTTGGTATATATTCCGCCTCCAACCCTCATGAAAAGGGCTAGAAGGGTACCTCCAAACCCGAAGCCCAGGAGGACCTCAGGGGCTTCCTGGAGATAGGTTATGAATATTATGGTTCCGCCTAGGAGCCCTAAACCATCCGTAAGCATCCCCGTTATGGTTCCGGACCTGTAAGCGATCCTAAGGGAATCCCTAAACCCTTTACCGGCGGCGTGGGCGGTCCTTATATTGCCCTGGACGGCCATGTTCATCCCTAAATATCCAACCATTCCTGAGAAGAAGGCGCCCATGAGGAATGCCCCAGCCCTCCCCAGGGATATTGAGAGGGGGGCCTCAGCGATATGAGCCGTATAATATAGTACTACGGCTAAGACGCCTATCAGGAGAAGTATGGATTTAAACTGGCGTTTGAGATATGCGTTAGCCCCCTCCTTTATAGCGGACCAAACCTCCAGCATCCTACCTGAACCTTTAGGCTCCTTTAAGACGTATCTCGCCAGGAGCGCCGCATAAGTGAGGGCGCCGACCGCTATGGCGACGATGCCAAATAGGGCGAAATGTTCAAGCTGGGTAGGCGTTACAGCCATCTCACCCATCACCACAGCAAGGGCAATAGCATAACCTGCTAAACCACGTTTTAAAAGTTTCGGATAAGAGTGGTGTTTAAGGTCTAGGTTTCCGGGTCCTCTCCCTCTCGTTGGACGATCTGGGTTGTCCCTTGAAGATTCCTTTCGAGGAGGGAAAATCCCGCCTTGATTGGTTCTAGGGATGAAATAAATAAGGTATTAACTGGTCGAATTATTCCGGATGAGGGGGATGATGCTTGGAATTCCACCTAATCGACACGCACGCCCATTTGGAGTGGAGAGACTTCGATGAGGATAGACGTGAGGTGATTAAACGCGCAGTGGACAGGGGAGTCAAAAACATCGTCGACGTGGGGTATAGCTTGGAGTCCAGCCTGAAAGCTTTAGAGCTAGCCCATTCAAATCTAGGCATCTACGCCGCCGTTGGGATACATCCCCATGAGGCATCCGCAGTAACCCGTGATGCGCTGGAATCCCTGGCCAGGTTAAGCTCGGATCCGAAAGTGGTGGCGATCGGGGAAATCGGCCTAGACTACTACAGGAACCTTTCTCCGAGGGGCGTTCAGGTTTCAGCCTTCAAAGCCCAGCTGGAGTTGGCAAGTACCCTCGATCTACCCGTGATAATCCACTGCAGGGAGGCCTACGGCGACCTAATAAAAATGCTTCGAGAATATAAGGCTGAGGTGGAGGGAATAATGCATTGCTTCAGCGGAAGCTATGAAACAGCTAAACAATGTATGGCCTTGGGATTCTATCTATCTTTCGCTGGCCCTGTAACATATCCAAATGCTAAGAGGCTTGAAAGGATCGTGTACAATCTGCCTATGGAGAGGCTTCTAATAGAGACGGATTCCCCATGGCTGGCGCCTCAACCGGTAAGGGGCAAGAGGAACGAGCCCTCCTACATCGTATACATAGCTGAGAGGATAGCGGAGATCAAGGATGCCGAAATCCGAGACGTAGCGGACTCCACCACTAGAAACGCTGAGACAATACTGGGATTAACTTAGCAGCGGGAATAAAAGGGCGCCTCTACTCGATAATATTATCCCTTTACCGTCTCCCATAGGGTTTGACGGCTTGGAACGACGCCGCTAAAGTCGGTTAGGAGGGTTTATATGTGATAATGATGAATGCGTATCCATTGACACATGGGGGTTCAGAGTTTGACTTTGACGGGTAGGGATCTTAGGTTGGCCGAGTTCTTGAGGCCTGGGGATCATAGGACTCTGATAGTGGAGATGGATAGGGGCTTGATGTTGGGGCCCGTCCAAGGCCTTGTGAGGCTCGGGGAAGCCCTCGAAAGGGTTAAGGGTGCTGACGCCGTAGTCTTGACTCTAGGTCAGGTTAAACGTGTATATGGGAAGTTGAAGGGGAGGACGGTTCCCGCTCCGATAATCCGGGCTGACTGGACTAACATGCTGAGGGGGGAGGGCCATGCGCTGCCCGCCCTGGACGTTAAACATGTGATGGTGGCTGAGGCGGAGGACATAGCCTTATCCGGGGCTGCGGCTGGAGCCGCCTTCTTCCTAGTAGGCTACGACAGGGATCGGGATGAGGCTAAGAACATGGAGGAGGTTGCGAGGCTCGCCAGGGGATGCGCCAGGCTCTCGATACCACTCCTTGTTCAGGCGATACCCTTCGGCCCGAGGATTACAAGAGATAACCTATTTGACTGTATCAGCATGGCCGCTAGGATGGCGTTGGAGGCTGGAGCAGATTTAGTGGCGGCACCCTATCCCGGCAGCCCCCAGCTCCTAAGGGAGCTCGTGGAATCGGTCAGGGCTCCATTCCTCCTATGGGACCGCGGCTACGAGGCTGAGAAGCTTGAGGCTCTATGCAGGGAGGCCGTGGACGCCGGGGCGGCCGGCATGATGGTGGGGGAAGGCCTGTTCACAAGCCCCGACTGGCCTGAACGGCTTAGGATCCTGGAAGGCCTAATTCATAAGTAGTTGCGGTGAGCCTAGGTTAGAGGAGGTTATGGGATCCCTTTGTCGCTATCAATGGTTGGAAAGGAGATTAGGCTGAGTAAAATTATCAACCCCGAGGATGGGAGGGCGGTGGTTGTAGCAGCCGATCACGGCTTCATGTTAGGCGTGATCCCCGGAGTTGAAAACCTTGAAGCCACTTTAAGGAAGATAATCCTAGGTGGACCCGACGCCATACTTGTGAGCCCAGGCCAGGCTAGGGAGCTCAACCACCTCTTCCACGGCCGGGATGCCCCCGCCCTCCTTGTTAGGTCCGACTGGTCCAATTGGGGTAGGGATAAGACTTACACGCTCCCAGCCAGGAGCGTTGAAAGGATAGGCGTGGCCGAGGCTAGGGATGCCCTGCTCTTAGGGGCTTCAGGGGTCGTAGTCTACTATTTCATAGGCTACGGTGAAGAGGTTAAGGAGGCCCGCCACATGGAGTCCCTCGCAGCCTTCGCCAGGGGATGCGACCGCATAGGTATGCCGTTCATCGTTGAGCCTGTCCCCTTCGGGGAGAGGATCACGGGGGCGAACTTCGCCGAGTTGGTTAAAGTCGTTGTGAGGGCGGCTGTAGAGGCGGGAGCCGACGCCATAAAGGCGCCCTACACCGGCGACCCCGAGACCTTCAGGGAGGTTGTTGATGCCGCTGAAGGGGTTCCAGTAATGATCCTTGGAGGGGCTAAGGCTAAGACCATGAGGGACGCCATGGAGGTCGTGGTCGAATCCTTGGAGGCTGGAGGGGCAGGGGTCGTCTTCGGAAGGCAGATAGTCCAAGCCGAGGATCCCACGGTGTTCCTCACGGCCATGAGGGGAATAGTCCACGAGGGGAAGAGCATAAGGGAAGCCCTAAGGGCCATGATCTCGGGACCTGTAAGGATCCAGGTCAACAGGAACAACTGCATAGGCTGCCGCATCTGCGAGACCATATGCACGGAGAGCCACGGCCTAAGCTTCATCCCCTCCAAGGCTAGGCTCCACGTGGACTATATCCCCCCGTCCACTTACACGCCCTTCGTATGCACCCTATGCGGGATCTGCGTGAGGGAATGCCCCACCCAGGCCTTGGAGTTCGACGAGAAACTCCACTATGTACGCCTCATACCTGAGAGGTGCACTAAATGTAGAAGATGCGTGGAGGTCTGCCCCATGAAGGTGATCCGATGGGACGACGTAAGCGATCTACCCCTAGTATGCGATATGTGTCAGGGATCGCCTAAATGCGCTGAATGGTGTCCCACTGAAGCCTTAAAGATAACTCCGTATAAGGCGTGAGGGAGAAGGAGGTATAGGCGAAGTGAACCTGGAAGGTAGGGGTTACACGGGGAAGATCCTGTACGCCGATCTATCCGAAGAATCCTTCAAAGTCGACACCTGGGATGAGCGGATAGCTAGGCTCCTCCTGGGAGGTAAAGGACTAGGCGCCTGGCTTCTATATAAGATGACGGAGCCAGGCTTAGATCCGCTGGCGCCTGAGGCCCCCCTGATATTCGCTACGGGCCCGCTCACCGGGACCATTACCCCGTGCAGCAAGTTCGCAGTCATAGGTAAGAGCCCTGCCACGGGGACCATAGACGACAGCTACTCCGGAGGCTTCTTCGGACCCGAACTTAAATATTCAGGCTACGACGCCGTCGTCGTAACGGGTAGAAGCGAGAAACCCGTGGTAATGGTTATAGTGGATGGGGAGGCGAGGCTTGAACCTGCAGGCGACCTATGGGGGCTTAAAACCGAGGAGGCCGAGGCGAAGCTGAGTGAGAGATTCAAAGGCTTCAAGTTCGCTGAGATAGGCCCGGCTGGGGAGAGAATGGCTAAAATAGCCTCCATCTTCTCCAGCGGAAGGTGCGCGGGCAGGGGTGGATTAGGCGCCGTCATGGGCTCCAAAGGGTTGAAAGCAGTAGCCGTCAAAGGGAGTAAACCCGTCAGGGTCGCCGACCCTGAAAGGTTTGAACGCATGGCTTGGATAGCCTTCAGGTCAATCAGGATGAGCGAGACCACCGTCAGAAGCCTCCCCAGATATGGGACGGCTAACATCCTCCTGACCATAAACGAAGCAGGAGCCCTTCCAACCAGGAACTTCCAAACCGGGAGATTCGAGGGGGCTGAGGAGATCTCGGGGGAGGCCTTCAAGAGGACGCTTTGGAAGAAAGACTTCGCCTGCAGCCTGGGCTGCAACATTTACTGCAGCAAGATAGCGGAGTTCAACGGCTTAACCGTGGACGGCCCGGACTATGAAACCATCTACGCTCTGGGCTCCAACCTAGGCTTAGCCGACCGCGAAGCCATATGTAAGGCAAACCTCCTATGCGACCAGTACGGTATAGACAGCATAAGCACAGGTGTCATAATAGCCTTCGTGATGGAGCTCTATCAGAGGGGTATGGTCTCCGAGAAGGATCTCGACGGGATCAGACCCTTATGGGGGGACAAGGAGGCGATCATATCCCTGACGGAGAAGATAGGTAAGGGGGAGGGCGTGGGCCTAGCCCTCCAGGAGGGCGTCAAGAGGCTCAGCGAGAAATATCCCGGCAGCGAGGGGTTCGCAATGCACGTCAAAGGCTTGGAGATGCCGGCCTACGAGCCTAGGGCAGCCCAAGGAATGGGCCTATGCTACGCTATATCCGAGAGGGGGGCCTGTCATCTCAGAGCCTACACCGCCGGGATGGAGCTTCTAGGTTATGGAGGCGGAGCCGACCCCACATCCTACGACCGCAGCAAGGTCCAGTTAGCCATAGATAGACAGGATGAGAAGGCTGTTACGGACAGTAGTGTCCTATGCTTCTTCACCCTATACGGCATGAGGCTTAAAGAGGTTTACCAGATGATCGTCCCGTGCACAGGCTTCAACTATGGGAGCGTAGAGGAGGTTAAACAGCTGGGGGCGAGGGTGATAACCCTGACCAGGCTGTTCAACGTCAGGGAAGGCTTCACCCGTAAAGATGACACGCTACCTAGGAGATGCCTGGAAGAGCCTCTCCCCGAGGGACCATACAGGGGACAGGTAACCCACCTAGAACCTATGCTAAACGAGTATTACAGGATCAGGGGATGGGATGAGGAGGGGATACCTACAGAGGAGACAGTCAAGAAAACAGGCCTAAAAGACATATTATGAAAAAAAGGAAGGAAAAATAGAGGGACTCCCACCCACCTAAGTTGATCCGGTGATCCTCCTTAGCCTAGTTTACCTTAACCCTCCTCACCGGGTTAAGGAGGGTTGGGAAAACCACCCTCCTCTATCAATTAATAGATGAATTATTAAAAGAGGTGGAACCTGATAACATTCTATACTTCACTTTTGATGAGGAGAGGTACGATGTGAAAGAAGTTCTGGAAGCCTACGAGAAGAGAGTTTTGAGGAGAAGCTTCGAGGAATGCGGTAAACTCTACATCTTCCTCGATGAGGTTCAGAGAGCGAAAGACGTATTCAGCCGTGAAAATATTCTACGACCTCTATCCAAATATAAAATTCTTCTTATCAGGTTCCGCTTCTCTGCCACTTTTCAGAAAGGCCTTGGAATACTTGGCGGGAAGGTTCTTCGAGGTTCAACTCAAACCACTAAGCTTTAAGGAGTTCTTGGATTTGAAAGGATTTGAAATAAAAGGGGATGAGCTTGAACTTTACGGGAGAAAGGTTTCGCCCCTCTTCTCCGATTATCTCAGAAAAGCTGGTTTTCCCGAGATAGTCAACTGGGAAGAAGATGAGGAGATAAGGGAGTACGTTAAAAACTCCGTCGTGGCGAGGGTCATCTTAAGGGATATACCAATAGAGTTTGGAGTAAGGGATTTCGAATTAATGGAAAGCATGCTGAGGCTTATTTTCTCGAACCCCGGCTTAATCTTTAATCTGAACTCGATATCGAGATCCCTTGGTAGAAGCAGGCTGACGATTTCAAACTACTTAAACTATTTGACGTACGGCTTGACGGTTATGATGCTTTCAAATTATAGAAAGGGGGCTTTGACGGCTTCGAGAAAGTTTAAGAAGGTATATCCCGCAGCCCCCTCCCTCATATTCGCCTACTCTAAATCCTTCTATGAGGAGGAATATTTTGGAAAAGTACTGGAAACTTATGTGGTAAATGCTCTTAACGCGAAATACTATTTCAGAAAAAATGGGGAGGAAATAGATGTTATCTGGGAGAGGAATAAGGAACCTTTACCGATAGAGGTCGAGGAGAGCATGGAAAAAATTGATATACAAAAATTTGCAAGAATACTGAAAAAGTTAGGTTTTAAAGAAGGAACTATCGTCTCATCAGAAGAATTTGGTGAAGAGACACTCGATGGGATAAAAATCTATATTAAACCCGCATGGTGTACGGAATTTACCTTCGGCTTTTAGTTCTACTTTTCCTTTAAAATGATAGCCCAGCCGCCTTTCATCCCTTCTCATCCCAGGACGATGAGCCTTTCCTCAACATTTTTCTCGCTTCTCCGCGATGAATTTAAAAAATAATCCATCTTCCCGGCGGTTTCTGGGAAGGCGTCCTAGAGTCTAAAATAACAACTGGTAAGGTAAAAAGATGAGGCAACTCCTTTTTTGGTTTATTTCGTCTTCTTTGTTAGGATCTCCATCAGCTTCTCTTCTTCTAACGCATGTTTCTCGTCTGGGGTTAGTTCTCTGGGCAGCCATTCCGGGGGCTCCTTCCCTTTGTAGTATCCCCTTATAGCCCTCCTCAGGGCTCCTACAGCTAGGACTCCGCAGTGGTACTTCACCACTGGTAATCCACCTAGCTCATCTGATATCTGCCTCCAGCTTATCTCCCATGCCTCCTTCAGGGTTCTCTCCTTGACCATCTCGGTCATTATGCTCGCGGCTGCTATGTTTGCAGCGCACCCGTAGCTTTCGAAGGATGCATCCTCGATCTTATGGGTTTCATCGTTTACCTTCAGGTATATCGCGATCATGTCTCCGCAGGCCAGGCTCCCAGCTACGGCTTGGGCGTTTGCATCTCGGATCTTCCCTAGGTTTTTCGGGTTCCTGAACAGCTCTAGGACCTTGGGGCTATAGGTTAACGGCACTCTACTCGACAGGGTTTATTTCACCTCCTTCCTCTTGATGGGGCTTAGGGATCTCAGGCGGGCTACCCCCTGAGGTATATGTCTTAAAACATAGTCTATATCCTCCTCGTCGTGGAATGGTGTAACCTTCATCAGGAGGCTTCCATGGGCCTCCTCATATCTCCTACCTATGGCCAATAATACGTGGCTCGGCTGTAGGATCCTGCTGGTGCAGGCGCTTCCGCTGGAGGCATAGATTCCCCTCATGCTCAACTCCACTATCAAGGCTTCGCCCTCAACGTATAGGAAGGATATGTTCACGTTGTCGGGGGCCCTTCCCGACCCCCTCGGGCCGTTGAGAACTATGTCTTCTACCTGAGAGGTTATGCCGTCGATTAACCTGTCCCTGAGCTTTACAAGCCTGATCTTATCCAGTTTATCCATGGCTTCGGCGGCTTTCACGAATCCGGCTATGGCTGGTATGTTCTCGACCCCAGGCCAGAGCCTCTGGGAGCTCAGCTGCCCATGTATGACGGGTTCAAGGTTTACCCCTTCCCTCACATAGAGGAGGCCTGCCCCCTTCGGCCCGTAGACCTTATGGCTGCTGAAGCTGGCTAAGTCTACGTTGAGCTCCTTAAGGTTTATCCTCATCCTGCCCAGGGCGTCGGCCATATCCGTGTGGAATAGGATGGAGGGATCGCGGTCCTTCACAACCTCCACGAGCTCCTTCAAGTCTTGGACCACGCCTATCTCATGGTTCACCGCCCCTATGCTCACCAGGAACGTGTGGTCGTCGGTCTCCTTCTCCAGCTGATCCCGGATCACGAAGCCCTCCCCGTCCACAGGTATCTTCGTTACCCTGTAGCCTTGTTCTTGGAGCCTCTCAGCCGGGAATATTACGCTGAGGTGCTCTATGCTTGATGTGATTATCTTCCTCCTACCTGTCTTATTGGCCTTGGCGGATCCGAGTATCGCGAGGTTGTTCGCCTCGGTAGCCCCATGGGTGTACGCCAGCTCTACGGGCGAGGCGTTCAGAATCCTTGAGAACTCCTCGGAGGCCCGGTAGAGGACCTCATAGGACTTCCATCCCGCTTTATGGGTTATGGAGGGGTTCGCATATCCGGATTCGCTGTAGGCTTTCATCAGTTCCTCTAGGGCTTCAGGGAATATGAGGCCCGAATTTTCCGAGTCTAAGTATACCTCGCGCTCCACCTCTCCGTGGAGCTCTATTAAACCCTTCACGCTTCTAATTATATCGGAGGATATCTCAACTCACCTTATCTCTACTTCAATCTCGTATATGCCTTCCCTCTCCGATACCTTTAAGACTTTATATCCAACTTCTCGGGCCCATTCCCCTATATCCGAGGGGGCGGCTGGATCCGTGGCTAAAAGTCTTATGACCTGCCCGGGTTCGGCCTTCTTGGCCGCTTCGCTGGCTGCTATCAAGGGGCCTGGACATGACATATACCTGGCGTCCACTATCACGGTCTTCCGGTTTTCAGCCATCCCGCCATCCCTCGCTGCTTTAGCTGGCCTCGGTCTATCCTCGGCTATACCCGCCGCATAGTTTTCTCTTGATCTTATGATCCTTCGTTTAGGATATGAACAAGGTTACGTCGGAGCTCTTCGCTTTTGGGAGGAATGTGGCGGCCCCTATTATGTCGTCTACGAAATCCTCCAAGTCCTCCCGTTTTATACCGAAGGTGTTCAGGGTTGTGGAGCAGGCGTATATCCTTACTTTCCCCGTCTGCCTGGCGCTGTTTAGGAGGGCCCTCCACCTCGGCAGGCTGCCCGACTCCACCGAGCCTAAGATGGCTTCTTCATACTGGGCGTAGTCCTTGCTCACGTTTTTGGGCTCATACCCTTTCTTTAGGGCGAATAGGCCCCAGAAGGTGAAGAATAGTTCGGCTTCCCAGTCCATGGCTGCGGCTGTGCTGGCCAGTATGGCTGCCGGATAGAGTTTATCCAGCTTATCGGATGAGACTATTATGGATAGTTTCGGCATGATTTCCACCCAAACTATGTTTATAACGCTGTTATATAAAGGTTTCCGAAAAACAAGACCTACAGGTACCTCATTCCAATACAGTATCATAACCGCGACATCGAATGCATCCTTGACTTGCCTCCCTCGCCGATTAACGTCAACGGCCCAAGTTGCAGCCAGATTTTATATTCCTCTCCCCCTATTAATGAGTTAGAGATGATGGACGGTGAAGGGAAGGACAGCCTCAATATTCCTCATACTTTTCACGATTTCATCGTTTATTTTTCCCCTATCCTCCGCGGATAGGGGGCTCCTCCCAGTGTCGGATGTGGACATATACGGTCCAGGACAGAAAGCTATCATAGCATGGAACGGCGAAACCGAGCGCCTCATCCTCTCAACGGACCTGTATGCCAGCGCCGAAACGAAAGTTCTGGAGGTTTTACCGCTTCCATCCAAACCTGAAGTGGAGGAGGGATCACTCCAATCCTTCGAAGCCGTCCAACGCCTCATCATCGAGAACATGCCGAGAGCCCCCGTATCCAAGAAGGAATTAGAGATAGTCTTCCATGAGAGGGTTGGAGCCCACGACGTGACGGTTGTGAAGGCTTCATCCATGGAGGAACTAGGCGGATTCATATTCGACTATGCCGACGAGGTGGGGGTAAACCCTCCAAGCCTAGGCGGGGATGCGAGGCAGGTCCTCTCAGATTACTTGGCCAGGGGCTTCAACTACTGGGTCTTCGATCTAGTCGACTTGTACTCCACGCCTCTGAGCGTTGAGCCGATAGCCTATGAGTTCTCTTCGCCCATCCTCTATTATCCCTTGAGGATCTCCTCCCTCGCCGAGGGCGAAACGGAGATAATCCTCTACCTCTTAACCTCCGGGGAAATACTTGAGGGCTTGGTCCCACCTAAGATGAGCCTGGCGCGCTACTCGCCGACGAGTGGCCCCGTAAAATTCCAGCTCTCGATGGAGGAGCTCGCCGGCATAGACCCGAAGCTCGCCCGCCTCTTCCCTGGAAGCTCAGCCGCCTGGTTCACAGCGGTCAAATATAAAGGAGACCTAAGCGACAGACTTCGACTTGGAGATCCCGCCATATGGTACACCATGCCGCTCGATAAAGGTTAGAACGGATAAGCCCAGATACAGGGTGGACGAAACCGTTGAGGTGGAGGTCGCCTTCACCCACCTGCTCCCCGGATGCTATGAGGCGCAAGTACTCCACATACACCAGATACGATTGGAGATATTCGACCCCACAGGCAGGCCAGTCCAGTCCTGGAGCTGGGAGACGGACGCAGACCTCTATAGAAAGGTAAACTGGAGGGCGAGCGGAGCAGGCGACTACACGGTAAAGGCCAGCTCATGGTGGAACGGAGAGAAAAGAGAGACCGAGGATGCGGCGCATATAATCATATTCCCGAGGGATCGCCCCCCAGCCCTAACCGGGATTCGATGGCTTTCCATGGGGGCAGGTTTGGCTGCCCCCTCAATCCTCATAGGAGCCCTCCTAACATACCTGCTCCTCAAACACCGGGGCGGTATCAAACGATAGGGTCCATCAAGATACCGCCAACATAATAAAGTCGGAGCCTATAAGATAGTGAGATGAGGATGATAATGAGCTGGCGAGGTGGAGGCGGGCCGAAGGCCCTCGAAGCGAACCTGAAAGGTTCATATCATCCGAGTTCACGGCGTTAAGGGAGGCGTGTCTCCAATGCATCCGAGTAGCGTTAAGGAAGCTGAGCAGAAGAACCTGGCCGCGGCCATGGCCTTAACCTCATCCATAATGGCTGTGGAGGTGGTGGGAGGCCTCATATCTAACAGCCTCGCCTTGCTCAGCGATGCCTGGCATATGTTCGCCGATCTAACCGCCTTAATCCTATGCTACATAGCGGGAAGGATTTCCATAAGGCCTGCGACATGGGATAAGACCTATGGATACTACCGCGTCGAGGTCCTGGCCGCGTTCATGAACGGCGCAACCCTAGTGGCTGTGGCGGCCTTCATATTCCGCGAGGCTTTTGAGAGGCTTGCCTCGTCCCCTGCAGTGCATGGAGGCCAGATGCTCCTAGTAGCCACGGTAGGGTTGGCGGCCAACCTGTCGTCTATGACCATCATATCCCGGAGGATGCTGAGCCTGAACGTTAAAGCAGCCTTCCTCCACGTCCTAAGCGACGCCCTATCCTCAATAGGGGTCATAGCCGCGGCCGTAATAATATATTTCACGGGATTCTCCATAATAGACCCTATCATAGGGATCGTAATCGGGGCCATAATAATCTACGGGACCGGTAGGATGCTCGGAACTGTGGTAAATATACTCCTCGAGGGGACGCCTAGACATATAGATCCAAGGAAGATCATCGAAAGATTGAAGGAGGTGGAGGGGATCCTAGATGTCCACGACCTTCACGTATGGAGCATAACCAGTTATCTACACGTCTTAAGCGCCCACATAGTCTTATCCGAGGAGGCTTTGGGAAGACAGGAAATCCTGCTCAACGAGGTCAAGAGGATACTAAAGGATGAATACGGCGTCTCCCACTCCACGATACAGATAGAGAGGGAAGGCTACCGGGAGATAGGTGAAATATGCTCCATCTAGCCTCTCTCAAGGATATCCGACGCTAACCTCATAGGGTGATGCCCATCAGACCCCGGATGAAAAGCAATGCTGAGATGAATATGAGGAATTGAACCCCGGACTTGGCTAGGGACGCCTCCTTCTGAAGCTCCGGTATAAGCTCAGCCGCTGAGATATAGGTGAATCCTCCCCCTGCGAATCCCACTAATAAGCCCAGCAGATGGCCGGAGGAGAACAAGAAATGTACCGCTAGGACGCCTATGACCGCCGTCAAGGCCGTTATAAAATTAAGAGTTAAGGCTTTAGCCTTCTCCAGTCCTCCATAAAGCAGGATGGCGAAGTCGCCCATCTCCTGGGGCAGCTCATGGAAGGCGACGGCTAGGGCGGCTACGAAGCCTGCGCTGATGGAGATGAGGAAGCTTGCCCCTATGACCATCCCATCGATCAAGTTATGGACGCCGTCCCCTACGAGGTTCAGGTAGGTGAAGCTCTTGACTCCGAGCCTCTCATCGGGGCCGTTCACTTCTATCTGGCCGTCGCCGTGGAGGTGTCCGTGGCCGTGAAACCAGTAGAGGGAACGCTCTAGGAAATAGAATGATACGAAGCCTAAGACTATATATATGATAGCCTTCTCCAGCCCTAATAGCTCGGCGGACTCCGGGATGAGGTCGAAGTAAGCCGCTCCTAAAATGGCTCCACAGGCGAAGCTTACGAGGTAGAAGAGGAGTCTATGCATCACCTCATCCCTAAGCGAGATAAAGAACAAACCTGAAAGCGACAGTAAACTGAGAGAGGTAACAACAGCCAAGGAATATATGAGGCTGTCCAAAGGCGGGACCACCAGTCAGCCGGCAAGCCTAACAGCCGAATCGGATAAGGCCCACACTATTTAAGGGTTACGCCGAAGACGTAACCTACTGTTATTAAAGTAATAGGTGGTTTTAAGTGGAGGTTTCAGCTTCTCTGTTCAGCTCCGCAGCTCGGGCAATACCTGACCCCGGCCGGGATCCTTGCTCCGCACACGGTGCAATAGGATTCCCTGAGGGTTTTGGGCGGGGTCTTCCTCCGGCTCGTGATCAAGGCTACAGCCAATGCCGCTATAACCCCTACCAAAGCGGAGAGAACCAATAGGTTATACCCGGTCAGCATCCCTTTAAAGGCTTGGAGGATCCCCGTCTGGGTTGCATGGGTCTCCACCTCCACGGTCTGGGTGGCTGTCTCCATCCGCGTAGTCACGGCGGGGATCTCCTCGATTATAAGCGTACATGAGGTGCTATGGCTCTTTCCACCTCCTTCGCCTATTATCGTTATGGTGAAGATTCCTGGAGGCGTGGATGCCCCTACGTCTATCCTAAGGATGGAGGAGAAGGTCGCCGTCCCGACAGGTGGGTGGAAGCTTTCGGATGCCCCGCTGGGAAGCCCAGCCGCCGATAAGGCCACCTCATCTTTGAAGTCGTTCACGGATAAGACCGTTACCGTGAACTCCGCGGACTCTCCTTGAGGGATGCTCCGCGTAGACGGGGATACCACGATCTTGAAATCCCTCTCCGGGGGCTTGTTCACCACTAGGCTTATCGTAGCCGTCTTGATGAGGCCTCCCCCCAACGGGCTTATCGCCCTAACCGTTACGGCGTAGCTTCCAGGGGTCGTCCTCTCAACCGTCTTTATCACCAGTATGGATGAGAACGTGGGCTGTCCCGTCTCGACGGAGAATGTATGGCTTGTATCAGGAGGTAGTCCTTCGACCTCAAGGTTCACTGGCTTGGGTGAGCCGCTTATAAGGGTTACCGTAACCGTGAAGGATGCCTCCTCTCCCGCCATGATGGATGCGGACGTCGGGGAAACCGCTACGGAGAAGTCGAATTCGGGCTGGGGGGAGGAGACGGTGAACTGGAACGTGGCCTCGTTGTTCCCCCGGTTCACATCGTTAACCTTCATGTTTGGATCCACGATCCACCTGCCCAAATGGACCCCTGCCGGATACTTCCGCGTAGGGGTATAAACCTGGACGGGGGTCATGGTAGGGATGGTCAAGGTCCCGCCTCCCACAGGTATCCCGTCGACGAGGCATAGGACCTCCACCGACTGTGGCATCGGATTTATCGTACTTACTATCCTAAGCCAGGCTACTACCTTCACGGGATCCTCCGTGGTGGGATTCGATGGGACGATGCCTGGACTATATATGGCCCAATCGGTGGTGAAAGTCGGCGGAGGCCCACCTACCACTTGGAAAGTCGTGGAACTAGAGCCGGCAGTATAGCCGGGCTTACTCGCACTGGCGGATACACTCCAGACACCGGATGCCGCTGAAGGAGATAAGTGCAGGGTATAGAAGTAGCTCCCAGGCTCGATGCCGCTCTCAGGCGCCGGATATGCCACGGCTGGGCCCCCCGGGGGGACGAGCCCGATCATCACGGTTGCCCCTGAGACGGGAGTACCGTCAGCCCTGACCGTGGCCTTGATGACCACATCCTCACCGGGAGAGTACACGGGCTTATTCGTGGAGACATTGACCATTAATGGAGGCTGAGCCTCAACCCCCTCAAAGAGGTAGAGCGTCGAGGATAAAAGCAGACATGACAACAGGACAAGGAAGAGCTTACCCCCCAACATAATTCCCTTCTAATATATTTAAGCTGTTTCCTCCTTATATATAGATTGCTAACCTTAAAATTAAAGGGGCCCTTACCCCGAACCGATGCGGGCGACCCAATATTGATGAGCTCCAGCCTGAATGGGGAGGATTTTGAAGGTCCCCCGTATTCTATGGTGATACGGTCTTGGTCCATTCACTGATTGACCCCAAGATCCTTATGGAGAGGTTGCTCAAGAGGGATAAGGGAGATGTGCAAGCCTTAGGGTTACTGTCGGACACCCATATCCCATCCAGGGCTAGGAGGCTGCCGGACAGGATAATTGAAATCTTCAGCCATGTTGACTTGATCATCCATGCAGGCGACCTAACCCATATGAAGGTTATTGAGGAGTTGGAGGCCTTCGCCCCGGTATTGGCGGTCCATGGGAACATGGATCCCCCGGATGTTAAGGCGAAGCTTCCGGAGATAGGTTTCACCGAAGTCCATGGGTGGAGGGTCGGGGTGATCCATGACGCGGGCGTCATCTGGGGGATGGCCGTCATGAAAAGGATCGCGGAGGATAACCATCTGAACGTCTTAGTCTCCGGTCATATTCATAGGCCCTTCATGAAATGGGATGGAGGAGTCCTCTTTATAAACCCGGGAAGCCCCACGAACCCCCTTCCACCGATCATCACGAAGCCTACCATAGGTTTGCTGCTTCTCGCCAGGGAGAACGTTGAACCCTTCATAATTAGAGTATGATAAAGTAGGGGCGGGTATTAGGATGTTCCTCCCGGGGGCGGCCTGTTCCGCCTTAGCCTTATGGCTTCCGCTATGAGCTTATTCTGGAGGTCCAGGGCTTTAACGCCCTCGGGATGATAGTTTAAAGCTATAACCTTGGAGACGAGCCTTATAACATGCCTGAGGAGGAGTTCGCCGCCCTTCTCAGCCTCCGCCTTATAGACGGGATGCGCCTTGTTCACATATATAAATTCCCCGACGGCGAACGCCTCTCTATCGTCGCCCTCATCCCCGTAGGGTACCACGCGGTAGCCTATACGCCTAAGCCTAAAGGTCCTCCGGGCCCGTCCACCCTCGTCAGCCTTCAGAGGACTTCGTTGAACCAGGTCGCCCATTAAGGAGGGGGATAGGGCAGTGGTGGAGATCGCCTTAGCGGGAAGCGGAGTAAAAGGAGGGGGATTTTCCAATCCATATGAGCCCTTCTCCGAGGTACCAGGTAACTCGCATGTTCCATGAAGGTGCTCATAATGTCCCGGGTCCACAGGTGGGGCCTCCCCAACCACGACGCCCCTTCTGGGCTCTGGGATTGTTAGAATGGGTTCCCTGAGGGTCCTTCCAAGGCACCCCACATCCGTGTACTTGGAGGTCATACCTAAAGTCTCTAGTATTCCTCCTTCTCCCTCCTCCCCGGCCTCCATGACTTCATAGGATTCCCCTTCGTCCCCGTCTAACTCGAGTACGTGGTGGATGGCATCGGCTAGTAGCCGGTCCACCTGCCTGTACACCTTGAGTTCTCCGCGGGTGATCTCAACCTCAAAGTATTCATTCATGGTGGGGATTATCCTCTCCTTCAGGAGGATCTTAACCCTCCTATCGAACTCCCTGTAGGCTTCGTCTTCTATGAGCGCGGATTTATCCGCGAACCTAGCGGTTAATCCCGCGCCCCTCACCCATCCCGTAATCCTCTCCGCGGCGGCGCCGGATAACCCGAAGGTGCTCCTGTAAACCATGTGTCCCCCAACTATCACGGCTAGGCCACGCTCCTCCTCGGGGAGGGGCCTCTTCGAGACTATGATCTCCCCCTCTAAGCCTGGCTCCGATATAGGGATATGTAGGCCCTCAACCCTGGGAGGGGTTACGCGTTCAGCCCCGGTGAAGGACCACTCCCTAAACTCCATGGATGATTTAAGATATAATTCGAAGAGGGGCTGCTTAAGGCATTCAAGCCTTCTAAGCTCCTGTACGAGCCTCTTATAATCTACTTTAATCCTCGGCTCCAAGAGTCGAATCTCGGTTCCATCCCTACCTAGGGGAGGTTCATCCACTAGTCTCAACGATGCCTTCCCTGAGGCCAGCTCCTCAAGCACATCCTCATCCAGCTCGAAGGCCGAGTGGAACTTTTCCCTCCTAGTTTTAACGAGCATCCGCTTAAAGGCGGTGAGGAAGCTGAGCCTCCCTATGCCGTATCTCCCACTCCTCGGCCTCCCGAAACGGGGGGACCTCTGCTCATCCTGCTTGTGAGGGCTGCCGACCGTCAGGAACCTTTCCAGGGCAGCCTCATCCATCCCCGCATCGTCCTCCACAACTATAGATCCATCCTCCATCAGGGTAACCAGCACCTTCGTGGCGTCCTCGTCGAAGCTGTTCTCCACTAGCTCGGATACAACCCCGCTGGCTGTAGTCCAAGTCTTAGATGCGAACTCCTTGAAGAAGACTGGATGAACCTTCAACGTCATTCCTTCAACCAATGCTCGCAGCCCTCCTCCTCCATAATAAGCGCGGGAAACCTTTACCCCCCATCAACTAATCCCTAATGGCAATAAACTCTATTATAATCCCATTTCAAGGCAGGGGCTTTGCCGTGACCTTTATAAAAACCAGCTCCTAACGCGTAGGGGGTATTATGCATCTACCGCCTGATTCCATGAAAGGGAGGCCTGCTAAACCCGAGGCATACAACACCGCCGATTCTAGAGAATCTATCAAGCCTGAGGCCTACATAGGTGAATTTAAATCTTTTACAGGTAATCTTAGTTGGAGCTACCATTGAGAGGGTTCCAGATAGGTCGATCTCGGAGTCTAAGGTGAGAGGTGGAATGGCATCTGTAGAGGAGGAGCACACACTTAAACGCGACGTGGGTTGGTATGGATCCTTCTCCATGGGCTACGCAGATGTGGGTGCCGACATATATGTGGCTTTGGGGCTTGTGGCCTTCTACGCGGCTGGGGCTTCTCCCTTGGCGTTCGCCATAGCCTCCATCACGTATATCTGTACGGGCTTCGCCTACGGGGAGTTGGCTACGGCCTATCCATATGCGGGTGGAGCTCACGTATATACGATGAAGGCGATAAACGACCTTATGGGGTTCATAGCGGGCTGGGCTGTGATGCTGGACTATACGGTGGACATAGCATTGTTTTCCCTGGCCACGGCCGGGTACCTGAGCTTCTTTATACCATGGATTAAATCAACGGCCTTCACAGTGGCCCTCCTGGGCATGGATTTAAGGGTTACAGCCTTAGGGTTAACCTCCTTCCTCCTGGTGATGGTTCTGATCGGGATCAACCTATGGGGGATCAGGAAGGCCAGTGCCCTCAATGAGCTGCTCGTAAGCCTGGACTTGGCGGTGGAGTCCCTTATCCTCGTGCTTGGAGCCGTCTTAGCCTTCAACCTTGGATTGTTCGCGTCGCAAATCGGCGTGATGGGCGCCGATAAGGTCTTCCAGAATATTGCATATGCCTTCAAGGGGTTGGATTACCAGAAACAGAACTTCATCTACGGCGTGACGTTGGCTATGTGCTCCTTCATAGGGATAGAGTCAATCTCCCAGGCCGCTGAGGAGACGAGGAAACCTTACAGGTGGATACCTAGGGCCACCAAGCTCTCCATACTAGCGGTGCTCGTATTCGCCATAGGCCTCTCCTCGGTCGCCATGGGCATGGTCCCCTGGACGAGGCTTGCGGAGTCGCAGACGGACCCCATGGCGGTTTTAGCGAGGGCTATCCCCGTCGTAGGCGGCTTCATAGCCCCGATCGTGGCCTTCACAGGGTTCGCCATATGCTACGTCTCATCGAATACGGGGGTCATAGGGGTTTCCAGGGTGGTCTTCTCGATGGGCAAGTTTAACCTGATGCCCCGCTGGTTCTACAGGGTTCACCCAAGGTATAGGACGCCCTATCGGACGATACTGATCTTCGGGTTCATCGGTGCCGCCCTCTCGATTCTAGGGGAACTACACTTCGTCGCCGACCTATACAATTTTGGGGCCCTGCTCTCCTACATACTGGTGAACCTCTCTCTGATTATATTGAGGAACACGGATGTGGAAGCCTACAGGGCCTGGAAGGCCCCGGGCAACCTGAGGCTTAAGGTGAAGGGGAAAGAGTTCCTCATCCCTGTCACCGGTTTAATAGGCCTAATCTCATGCGCGGCCATATGGTTCCTGGTCGTAAGCTATCATCCCGCTGGGAGGATCCTGGGCACCGCCTGGATAGCGGCCGGCCTACTCGTATACGCCGCGTATAGGAGGGGGAGCGGCTTAAGCCTGACGGGCAGATTGGGGGCTGCCCAAGTCAAGCCCTCAGCATATGTACTCAACGCTCTCATCCTCGTGAGGATTCCGGAGGACCATGAGAAGGTGGCTGAGGTCATAAGGGAATCCTTGGATAAGAGGTTTAAGTTGACGCTCTTCACGGTGATAGACCCGGAGGAACAGGGGTTCTCCATGGAGGATGTGAGGCAGTACCGGTACGTCAAGGAGGCCGAAGAGGAGGCCTACTTGGAGCTGGAGACGCTTGCCCAGAGGCTCAGGGATCTAGGATACGAGTGCTCCGTAAGGGTCGAGGTTGGCCCCCAACTGAAGATAGTTGAGCTGGAAGCCTCCTCCGACGCCAACGACCTCATCGTCCTGATTAGGAGGAGGACCGGGAAGGGCCACCTAGTCAAGATCAGGGAGAAGTCGATCCAATCCCTTATATCTAAATATCCAGGTAAACTAATGGTGATTAGGAGGGAGTGAGTTGGCCGGCGAAATAGCCGCCATAATAAACATATTCGTGGAGACCGAGTGGATGGAGAAGGTTACGGAGGCGGTGGCCAGCCTGCCGGAGATAGTCGACGTATACGAGGTGACGGGGGAGTTCGACCTGGTCGCGGTGGCAAGGGCCAACGACATCTCCGAGTTCAGAAGGCTCATAAAGGATAAGGTGATGAAGATCAAGGGGATCAAGAGCACCGTAACCTCGATTATACTGTATACGCATAAGAAGGATGGAAAGCTGATCATCGAATGAAGCCACTCCATAAGGGAGCCAGAATCCTGATACCGATCTCGAACTTCATCGACAGGGAGAAGGTTGCGAAAGCCCTAGACGCGGTCTCCACCCCTGAAACCCACTCGATAGTGTTGCTTCACGTGATAGAGGCCCCAAGCCTAACCTCACCCGTAGACGCATCCTATTTCAAGGGGGAGGTGGAGGCGGCCGCTGGAAAGCTTGAGGGGATCGCTGAATGGATTAGGAGGCAGGGCTATAAGGTCGAGGTTAAAGTCCTGGTCGCTAGGGACGTGGCGGAGGGGATAGTCGAGGAATCCAACAGGGGAGGTTACCGTATCATCCTCATGATGAAGCGTAGGATAAGGGGTGGGTTATCCAAGCTGCTTCACAGGAGCGTGAGCGAGAAGGTTATAAGGTCGACGAAGGCCATGGTCCTCACCTTCCTGGTTGAACATGAGAGGAAACTACAGAAATAACCCTGAAGATGGAAGTGAAAATTTCATATTCACAGAATCCAAAGTCAGCCTATTCTAAGGGAACAAGAAGCTGTATGGGGGGATTTTAACTTCCCAACCTGGTTCAGCCCGGTCCGGGAGGATCACCAGCTTCACCCAGCGTGACGGGTGATACGCTGGATAAGGCCCACCGTTAGGCACATTTAGTTTCCTGTCAATAGGCAATAATCGGGCGAATTGAGGGCGACAAGGTATTTTCCTGCTCTCTCGGATATGTGGTAGGCCCTTTCCTACTCCTCTTTAGCTATAATGACCTCAGTTGCTTTTATTACCGCCTCAACTTCGTCGCCTACTTTGATGTCCAAGTCTTCGACCGCCTCGGTGGATATGAGCGCGGTTATCACCGCCGGCATGTTGATTTCCACCTTAATTTTTGTTACGGTGTCGCCTCTCTCCACGCTTTTGACGACGCCCTCCAACCTGTTCCTCGCACTTATCTTCAATCCAACAGACTCCAAATACTCTTTGCCACCTAGGAACTCTTCCAAATACTTTTCAACCCTCTTATATTCTCTGAGGAGGTGTTCTCCCAGAAGGGTGAGTTCAGCCCCGCCTCCTCCCCTTTTTCCACCTCTAAATGTCTCCACAACGGGTTCCCCGACCACATCCCTCATTCTAGCCAAGTATTTCCAAACATATCTATAGGACATGCCGAGTTTCTGAGCTGCCTTCGAAATCGAACCCTCCCCTCTAATGGCCTCTAGGATTTCGGAGCCTCCGCGCCCGAGGATGGGTTTGCCTCCGTATTCAAGCCAGACTTTTGTAGTGGGCCTCGTTTTTTCTCGGAGGGCCATATCTTTATTTATCTACTCCTGTGCTTATAAATTCGTGGCAGCGATATATATGATTAAACATAACGGGTGTGTAAAATGAGGAAGCCCTCAAAGATCCTGACAGGTGTCATAATATTGTCGGTTGCTGTCGTAGGGGTTTTCGCTTATGAGCAACATCTACACAGTCAAAAGCTCATCATCACGTTAGCGACGACTACAAGCACTTATGATTCCGGGCTGCTCGACTATCTAATGCCCATCTTTGAGGGAGAATACGGCGTTAAGGTTCACATAATCTCGGTTGGCACAGGCCAAGCCATAGAGGCGGCTAGGAGAGGCGATGCAGATCTCGTGCTTGTACATTCTAGGCAGCTTGAACTCGAATTTTTGAACAGCACTTATGGCATCCACAGAGTCGGCGTAATGTACAACGACTTTATGATAATTGGCCCTATAAGTGATCCGGCGGGGATAAAAGGTTCAGCGAATGCCACGGAAGCCTTCAGAAGAATTGCAGAAGCTGGGGCTAAGGGCGAAGCCATATTCATTTCGCGGGCAGATAAGTCTGGAACAAACATGCTTGAACTGAGTATATGGAAGAGGCTTGGAATGACGCCTTCAAAAAAAACTCAAAGGTGGTATTTGGAGGCTGGCGCTGGAATGGGAACGGTGTTGCGCATGGCTAGCGAGAAAGGGGCGTATACGCTTACGGATAGGGCTACATGGCTATCATTCAAAAACCAACTGACAAACCTTGAGGTTCTAATTGAAGGGGATGTTATCCTGCTGAACCCCTATGCGATAATTCTCGTCAATCCGGATAGATATCCCCGAAGAAACTATAAGGGGGCACTTAAACTGGCCAAATGGATGATCTCAGAGGAGGGGCAAAACCTCATAGCAGGCTTCACTAAAGAGGGTGAAACACTTTTCAAACCTATAGCGCGAGATTTTAATAAGGCCCATGAGCTAGGCTTCCCAGAGCAAGAGAAGGAAATCGCATGGTATGATTCTCAAAACTCCTAAAGCGTCCTCATTCCCTTCTCCTTTAAACTAAAAATGATAATGGCTGGTGGAAGCACCGTGGCTGAGAACTCTTTTTGGAATGAAATATTGAGCATAACTCTGCTGTCCCTGAGGGTTTCGGGGACCGCCGTTTTATTAGGGGCCTTGATAGGCGTTCCTCTCGGGGCGATCCTCGGTTTCAGACGGTTTAAGGGGAAGCGGACGCTGATGCGTTTTGTAGACTTCATGTTGAAAAGCATGATAAACACGTCCATGGGTTTGCCCCCTGTCCTCGTTGGGCTCGTAGTCTATCTGCTGCTCACCGCCTCTGGACCCCTCGGCTGGCTAGGATTATTATATACGCCTACGGCCATGATGATAACCCAGCTCATAATGGGCGTCCCTATCATCGTCGGTGTGACGATGTCTGCTGTTGGAAGCGTCGAAGGAGCGGTGAGAGAAAGGGCCTTGTCGCTCGGCGCTACCGAGGCCCAGGCGGCGTGGCTAGTGCTGAGGGAGGCTCGCATGGGCGTTTTAACCTCGATTATTGTGGCCTTCGGCGCAGCTATCTCGGAGGTCGGCGGCATAATGATTACCGGTGGCAATATCAGATGGTGGACGCGAACGTTGACGACCGCCATAGTCGTCGAAACGGAGCTGGGCAATTTCGAGATGGCGCTGATGCTCGGGGCAATCTTGCTATCCCTGGCTTTCATAATAAACCTGGCTTTAACGATCCTTCAAATTAAAGGGGCGAAAAGATAATTGACTATGGTAGAAGTGCGAAATCTCTTTAAGGAATACCCTGGAAGACTGGTTTTAAAGGATGTAAGTTTCAGGGTTGAGGACGGGGAGATCTTCATCATCCTCGGCCCAAACGGATCTGGAAAAACCACGCTCCTCAGAATTCTCGACCTGCTCGAGGAACCTTCAAAGGGTGAAGTATTATTCGACGGGCAGCCGGTAGATTACACTGCAAAAAACAAGGCGCCTTTACGTAGAAAAATAGGAATCGTATTCCAGCAGACAATCCTCTTCGATATGAGGGTATTTGATAATGTTGCTTATCCTCTAAAAATCAGGGGTGAAGAGGAAAATAATATTAAACAAAAAGTTAATGGCGTCCTAGAATTAGTACAATTAAATGGTTTTGAACGTAAGAATGCCTTGGCTCTGTCGGGCGGAGAAGCCCAGAGAGTAGCAATAGCCCAAGCTCTAGTGACAGAACCAGAATTATTGTTGCTCGACGAGCCCACCGCGAACCTCGACCCTAGGAACGCTTCCATAGTCGAGGAGGTCCTCTCCCACGTTAACGAGGAGAAGAAAACAACGATTATTATGACGACCCATAACATGTTCCAAGCGGAAAACCTGGCGCATAGGATAGCGGTCCTCAACGACGGGAAAATAGAGTCGATAGGCCTTTTCCAAGAGGTTCTCGGAAAACCATCAGAACCCATAAAGAACTTCGCTAGGTTAGAGAACGTCCTCCATGGTTTTTCAAGAATTACGCCCGAAGGCACTTCAATCGTCGACATAGGCGACGGCTTACAGATCGAGGCAGCATTCAGGAAAGTGGGAAATGTGATCTTCCACATCCCACCGGAGGACATCATCTTATCAACTCACCGGCTGCTCTCAAGTGCAAGAAATACCTTTGATGGTAGAATAGTACAAGTATCGGACATGGGGCATTTAGTAAAGGTAAAGGTAAAAGTAGGGAAAGCTAAAAACTTCACCGCCCAAATAACCAAAAAGTCGTTTGACGAAATGAGGCTCAATATAGGCTCCAAAGTCTTCATAGCGTTCAAAGCATCATCAGTTCAAACAAACTAATATCTTCAAGCGCAAGGTAAACCCCCGCTTTAACCCATGAATTTCTAGAGGGCCAGCTTATCCCACTTTTGGGGCAGAAGACTCGAACCGGCATCCCATAAGCCCGCTATGGATATGACCTCGCGATCGAGGCAACCGGGAAGCCGTCAAGAAACGCTTATCGGGGCTTAGTTGAAGGGGTCCTCCGAATACCGGCGATCCAACGCGTCACCCGTGGATACCGTAACCTCCAAAGACCGGGTCCTGAAATATCGGTAGATGCGGCGGATAGAAGGTGAATATCGCGAAGAGGAAAGCCAGTAATATTAAGGCGATGATCGAAATCCCTGTGTAGGATTCAGATTTCCCCTTCCAGGCTAACAACTTATAACTCGTTAATTGTCCAACTACCACGGCGATGATGAAGATTAGAATGTCCAGTGTGAGGTTCTCTTTCAGGAAGGCTGTGTAGAGGTAGTATGAGGAGACGATAATTAACGGTATTAAGTAAATTCCCACAGCTTTTGCAGGGAAGAAGCGGCTCGCCGGCCTCTTAAGGAGTCTATACTCGATGATCGCATAGGTTAAGGCCGGCCAGAAACCTAACTTTAAATGCTCCCAGACGCTTTCATTGACGGCGGAAAACACGCCGACGAATGGGTTCCTACCGGACAATTCGAAGGTGAAGTGAAGCGTGCTCCCGAGGATTATTATGAAAAATATGCCGAGAAGCTCAGGCGTGAGGATCGATCTTCTTCCCTTTTCATCCATAGGCATCAGATACTTTCAGTGTGGGCGGCATATAAAGGTTTAATTTAACGACTATTTAGCGTTTTCCACTAGCAGATATAATTTTGCGTGTGCCTTTATCTTTCCACAGGTTAATCCCAGCGTCCTTCGGGCTGGGGGTTCTTTAAAAGTGTAATTTATGAAGGGTGTTAAAATATAAATTTGTCGGAAAGTATGGGCATTAAACTTATCTAAATGTCAACTTTTTTATCGTGAGGCATGACTTTACAGTATCTCAGGGCATTGAAGCCTAAGATGAGCGGAAGGGAGTATGAGAAGCTTTACGCCATACCCAATCCCATAGTCCATGGTTTCGTAGCCGAGGCCGCCCAGCTCTGCAACCCTGATGAGATATTCGTATGCACCGATTCCCCTGAGGATATCGCGTATATACGTTACAGGGCTATCACATCCGGGGAAGAGGCCCCGTTAGCCATCCCAGGCCACACCTATCACTTCGACGGCCCAAAAGATTTAGGCCGAGATAGAGAGGCCACGAAGTATCTCGTTCCTAAATGGGATTCCCTCGGCGAGGCCCTCAACCAGGTCGAAAGGGAACAAGGTCTAGCGGAGATAAGGGGTTTACTCCGGGGTTCCATGCGGGGCCGCACGATGATCGTCCGCTTCCTCTCCCTGGGGCCGGCCAACTCCATATTCAGCATTCCCTGCATGGAGTGCACCGATTCATGGTATGTATCTCATTCCGTGGACCTACTCTACCGCCAGGCTTACGAGCTCTTCCGGCGGGGGAAGGTTCAGGGAGACGCCTTCTTCCGCGTCCTACATTCAGCGGGAAAATTAAATGAGCGTATGCAGAGCGTTGAGGTGGAGAAGAGGCGCATCTACATCGATTACATCGAGAACACGGTATACAGCGTAAACACCCAATACGCCGGCAACAGCATAGGCTTCAAGAAGCTCGCCCTCCGCCTGGCCATCCGGAAAGCCCATAGGGAGGGCTGGCTGGCCGAGCATATGATGATAACTGGGGTGCACGGCCCAGGCGGCCGTAAAACATACTTCGCCGGGGCCTTCCCCAGCGCCTGCGGTAAGACCTCCACCGCCATGATACCTGGAAACACCATCATGGGCGACGACATAGCATATCTCCGCAACATAGACGGTAAATGCCGCATCGTAAACGCGGAAGCCGGAATATTCGGTATACTTAAAGACGTCAACCCCGTCGACGACCCGCTCATATGGGAGGTTCTAACAATCCCAGGGGAGGTCATCTTCTCGAACATCCTGGTGAAGGACGGTAAACCCTACTGGCTCGGCATGGGCTGCGAAATCCCCAAGGAAGGAATAAACTACACCGGCTACTGGTGGGATTGTAAGACCGATGAGAACGGTGAGAAGATCCCCCCCGCCCATCCAAACGCCCGCTATACCATAGCCCTCAAAGCATTGAAGAACTGTGATCCCGAGCTGGATAACCCCCTAGGAGTGGAGTTAGGAGGCATAATATATGGCTGCCGCGATACAAGGGCTTACGTACCCGTCCAGCAGAGCTTCAACTGGGATCATGGGATAATCGCCTATGGGGCGGCGTTGGAGACAGAGACCACCTTCGCCCTAATCGAGGAAGAGGGTAAATATGAGATAAACCTGATGAGCGTCCAAGACTTCATCTCAATACCTTTAGGCAGATATATCGAGAACACACTGGAATTCGGGAGGAAGCTTAAGGAGCAACCTGCGATATTTGGCGTCAACTATTTCTTAAGAGATAAGGGGACAGGGGCCTTCCTGAACGATAAGAGGGATAAGCGGGTATGGATCAAATGGATGGAGCTCAGGGTCCATGGTGACGTCGATGCCTTAAAGTCGCCTACAGGCTGGATCCCAAGATATACGGATCTACGAGGGCTCTTCCACGATGTAAGGGGGATAGATTATCGCAGAGAGGATTACATCAGGCAGTTTACGATCCGTGTCCCAGAGAATTTGGCTAAAATCGGCCGAGTAGAGAAATTTTACCGGGAGAATGTTCAGGATACGCCCCTGGAGCTCTTCAAGATACTGGAAGAGCAGAGGAGTAGGCTGATGAAGGCGCAGGCCGAGTTTGGAGACTATATATCCCCTGAGGACTTGACTTAACCGCTACATGAAAGCACAGGAAGTTACGTAATCCTCTTCTAAGGTGTGGCTTATTCCTCGACGAAGATTTTACTCCTTCAAATTTAGGTTCCACCACCTTTGTCAGCCCAGCCTCCCTGAAAAATGGCGGCCCCTCCCAGGGCTTTCCGATTTCAACTGTTCGCGCTGGGTTAAATTTATCAATGATCCCTTCCCATATATTATTCCATGAGTCTGGCTGTGGAATGTCAGGAAGAGGACTTCAAAGCCTTTAAGAGTTACTTGGACGGCGAGGGCATAAGATACAACTATTATATGAGGGAGACCCGGGGTCAATCAACCATCTTTCACCTAGAAGTTAAGTCTATGGATGAATCGGTGATTCAGGTTATACAGGACTATGTCAAGCATAAGGGGTTGAGAGTTGAACTTGAGATAAATCAGGAGAGGTACAACGTCTTGGACTGGGATCCCGGTGAGCTCATGGAGAAGGTTAGGGATGCTCAGAGGCGGGGAAGTCTAGTTCGAGGCTACCATTACTGACGGTAAGTAGACTGAAATAAAATTTATTAGTTTCGGGCAGATTTTTTTTAACATTGATAAATATCAGGTGATCCAGCGGTCATGACCCTCGATGATCTGCCCGAATATCCGATGGCGAGGGAGATATCCCTAAGGGATAAGGGGGCTTTGACCGAGCTTCTGGCGCGTTTCCAACCTCAGATCTCAGAGTATACTTTCACAAACTTATACGCGTGGAGGGGCTCCAAGAGATGCCTCCTCTCAAGCATTAAGGGGGAACCCTTAATCCTGAGGGAGGACGGTGGTGTGCGCCATCTAATGCCTCCGATCACCATGGGCATAAAAGATGCTTTAGAGGGGATCAGGGAGAAGGGTGTACTTCCTCCGATCTACGGCATATTAGAGGATGATGTGGAGGCTCTGGCTGCTATGGGGTTCAAGGTTACGCCCGACAGGGATAATTGGGATTACGTATACTCGGTTGAGGAGCTCATAGAGTTGAAGGGCTCCAAATTCAGGGGGAAACGACAGAATATATATAAATGTATATCGGAGCACGATTGCGAATACGCCAAGATAGACGAATCTAACACCGGGGAGTGTCTGGAATTCTACGAGCGATGGTGCAGGATGAAAAGCTGCCATGAAGATCCAGGACTTAAAGATGAAGGGGAAGCCATAAGGGTGATCCTGGAGAATTATGAAGTGCTACCACTCCTAGGGGCGATCATATACGTGGATGGATCCCTTGAAGCTTTCACGATCGGCGAACAACTCAACAGAGATACCGCTGTAATCCACATTGAGAAGGCGAACCCAAACATTAAAGGGCTATATCAACTCATCAACAACTGGTTCTGCAAAAATCATCTAAAGGAGTTTAAATGGGTTAACAGGGAACAAGATCTGGGGATACCTGGACTGAGGAGGGCTAAGATGGATTATAATCCACATCACTTTATAGAAAAATACACGGCACACCCTGGCTGACCATGATGGCTAAAGTATCCCCTACGCCTATAATAGTCTAATGGCATAACTTATTACTATCTATGAGATATGCTCGGCTTCTCCCCTGAGAAAATTTAAAAAAATGGGTGAGCCCATATAGGAGTTCTGGGGTTGAGGCTCCCTCTCTCCACGTTGTGCTTTAGATCTCCTCGAGGAGGCTTGTGAAGGTGTCGTGATGCCCCTCTTCGTCCTCAAGTATCCCCCTGAATATCTCCGCTGTGGTTACGTCTTTCTCTTTTTGGGCCACCTCTATTATCTCCTTGTAGAGGGTTATAGCTCCCTCCTCATCCTTCCTGTCCCGCTCAATCATCTCCTTCAGGGTTTCCCCTACGAATATGGGATCGGGCTTGGTCGTAGGGGTACCCCCTAAATAGGCCAGCCTCTCAGCGATCTTCTCAGCGTGCTTCATCTCTGTGATCGCTATGCTCCTCAATTCATCCTTCACCGCGAATCCTTTGACGCCCTTCCATAGGACATGCTGCCACATGTACTGTATTGAAACTTGGAGTTCCCTGGCTATCGCCTTGTTTAACAGGTCCAACAACTCCTTCGATACAGCCATATTTTACCACCTACGTAATCTAATACTCCTTAAAGGTATATATCTTTTCCCTGTAATCATAAAAAGTTTTAGGGCTTCAGGCGGTCCAGTCCTGGACGAGGGCTTGAGGCTTGTCGGCTTAAAGGAAACTTTTAAGTACAACCATATCTTTTACAATGTTAAAGACCGTTCGAGGCGTAGAATACTTGCCCATAGACCCCGATTTCATGAAGAAGTTCAAGAAGGTTTCCGAGCACAACGGACACGCAGTCTGGAGGGAATGGAATCCACCGGTGAAACTCGGAATCCACGGAACCAACGTGGCCGTCGACCAGGACCTATGCAACGGCGACGAAGTATGTGTAGGCGTCTGCCCCGTAAACCTATTCGAAATGGTGGATTCACCGGGCCACCCGGTCTCGGAGAGGAAATCGGATCCCGTCAGAGAATCCGAGTGCATCCAATGTCTAGCCTGCGAGATACAATGTCCAACCCAGGCGATAAAGATAACTCCCCCGTGAAAACCCATGGGATGCGATCCCCAACTAGACGTACCTGAACCAGGGTAAGGCCTAACTTAAACCCCAACTATTTTTTATCCTCTCTAATCAATCCTGCCTTTTGCTTCCCGCAGCTAAGGATCAATGTTCCGGTTTCCTAGCTTTCGAAGGCTTCATAAGACCGGGTTACGGGCTCCCCTGAGGAGCCACTCCTAAGCAAGCCAAGCCTAAAACCTTTACATCCAAGTTCGCGCCTTAAAGGCTCATCCAATTTAAATAGGTTATGGAGGAAAAGATGTAATAGCTGGAATGAATGTTTGTGGGAGTGGATCGATTGGTTAAACGTGGAGGTTTCTCTACGCTTTCGGTTCACGCCGGGGAGTTCCTGGACCCATACAGCGGCTCCGTTACCGTGCCCATCTATCAGACCTCAACCTTCGCCTTCGATTCCACCGACGACCTCCTAGAGGTGGCCTCAGGGAAGAGGAAGGGCTATATATACACGAGATATGGGAATCCGACAATTAGAGCTGTGGAGGAGAAGATCGCCGCGCTCGAGGGATCCGAGGGTTGCCTCGCCTTCTCCTCCGGGATGGCCGCCGTCTCCAGCGCCGTATTAGCCTTCCTGGAGAAGGGGGATAGAATCGTCTCTTTAAGGGGTGTCTACGGGGGAACCCATGAGCTTTTCACGGAGTTCCTGCCCAGGTTTGGCGTCGAAGCAGCCTTCACGAAGGGTTCGGATACCCCATCCATCAGGGAGGAGCTGAAGAAGGGATGCAGCCTCATCTTCCTCGAAACCCCATCCAACCCCCTCCTGGAGGTCGTGGATCTAGCCGAGGTTGCCGAGTTAGCCCGATCAGAGGGCGCTAAGACCATCGTGGATAATACGTTCGCTACGCCCTGTAATCAGCGGCCCATAGACTTCGGCGTGGACGTGGTGGTTCACAGCGCCACCAAGTATCTAGGCGGCCACAGCGACCTTATAGGTGGAGCCGTAGCGGGATCCCAGGAGGACCTCTCGAAGATTTGGAGCATAAGGAAGATCCTGGGCGGCGTATTGGATCCCCATGCAGCCTGGCTCCTCCTCAGGGGATTGAAGACATTAGCCCTAAGGGTCAGCCGCCACAACTCCAACGCCCAAGCCGTAGCCGAATTTCTAATGGGTCACCCCAAGGTTGAGAGGGTGTATTATCCGGGCCTCCCATCCCATCCGAGCCATGAGATAGCCTTAAAGCAGATGAAGGGGGGTTTCGGGGGGGTCGTAAGCTTCGAGGTTAAGGGTGGATTCAAGGAGGCCGCCAGGCTGGTGGATAACTTCAAGCTGGGCTTCATAGCCCCAAGCCTCGGAGGAGTCGAGACCCTTATAACCCAACCTGTAACCACAAGCCACTACTACGTGCCTAAGGAGGAACGTGAAAAAGCCGGCATAAAGGATAACCTCGTAAGGATCTCCGTGGGAATAGAGGATAAGGAGGATCTGATAAAAGCATTAGATGAAGCCCTAGAAAAGATCTAATCCTAAAACCTAAAACTAAGGGACGGGGAACGGAGCGTTACCACGAGTAAACGAGGGATCTCAGGATCATCGTCTAGGTTTACGGGAAAGCCGTGCTCTAAGGCCTCACGGGTCAAGGGCTGAGCGGAAGCCCCCTACGAGCATTCATGACGGGGTGAATATTGATGGAGCCCGATCCAATTTTATTAATCGTCTTCGCCTTTCAGAGCATGGATATAGACTGATTCTTCGAGACCTCGAAGATTACGGTGCCCCCTTTGGTATAGGGTTCCCCTGGATCCAGGCATTGAATATAGGCCTTACCATCCACTTTGGAGAGGCCCAGCCTTACAGGATCCACGCCCTCCCTCAAGGCGACAAGATAATGGAGCAGGGAAGCCAAGGCGTGGATGCATATCTTATCCGTCTCCCTGAGGTTCACCTCAGCCCCTTCAACTGTGATCTTCTCCCCTCCCTTGAAGACGGCGCATCTGCCTCTAACCTCCTTCACCCTTATAACTAGCCTATCCAAGGCCGGCACCTGAAGTAACGAGGTGGAAACTGAGATAAAAACACCATCGTAGAATGGTATTGGCATGGCATTCATGAAAAAGGTTTTGGGAGAGGCTACGTCCCCCTTAGGGCTTCGATAGGGGCTGGGGCTAAATGTTGACCGGGGAGATAGAAACTTTAGTGATGGGATGGCTTGAAAGTGGCCTTGCCCCTCTCAGGATAACCTTTCTCTTTCAGATAACCGACCTTATCCTCTCTAAGGCTTCTCGGATTCTCTCCTCTTCGATGGTGAGGGCGAACCTTAAGTATCCTTCACCGTGCTCCCCGAAGCCTGCTCCAGGCGTCACCATGACGCCGGCCTCCAGTAGTTTTGCGGCGAACTCCACGGATCCACCTGGACACTTCGCCCATATATAGAATGTGGCTTTAGGCTTCGCGCATGGGAGCCCTAGATCGTTCAAACCCTTTACTAGGATATCCCTCCTCCTAGCGTATTTCTCCAGGTTTCTCTCTAGGGGATCACGGTATTCCCTGTTCCAGTAATTCCTTAGGGCTATGGCCGCTGCCCTCTGGGTGAAAGGTGGGGGACCTGAATCCACCTGGGATTTAACTTCCACGAGGCCTGATATGAGCCTCTCATTTCCCACCGCGAATCCTATCCTGTCTCCTGTGACGTTGAAAGTTTTAGAGCATGAATGGAATTCTACAGCCACATCCCTAGCTTCGTCTATCTGAAGTATGCTGGGGGCTTTGTATCCGTCGAAGGATATTTCGGAGTAGGCGTTGTCATAGCATATGATCAGGTTCCTCTCAAGGGCAACCTCCACAAGCCTTTTCAGGAATGATTCATCTACGACGGCTGCCGTGGGATTATTAGGATAATTTAGGTAGATCATCTTCGCCTCCGCCTTCGAGATCTCCTCCAGGCGGGGTTTAAAATCATCCTCCTCTAGAAGTGGAAGGGGGACGGGTATGCCGTCGCTGAGGACGGTTGCGCCGTCGCGGTAAACGGGATAGGCGGGGTCAGGAACCAGTACTTTATCTCCGTCGTTTATGAAGGCCCTCGCTATGTTGGCTAAGCCCTCCTTAGACCCTATCAGGGCTGTTACCTCTGTTTCAGGGTTCAATTCTACGCCGAACCGCTTCTTATACCATTCGGCTACGGCCTCTCGGAACTCAGCCTCCCCCTTGCTGAAGGAGTAGTTATGGTTGGAGGGGTTTCCCGCCTCCCTGATCAGGTTCTCCAAGTAGGCTTTGGGAGGGGGCAGGTCGGGATCCCCTACACCGAAGGATATTAGATCCACCCCTTCAGCCCTTAGAGCGGCCACAGTGTCCTCAAGCCTCTTGAAGAGGTATGGTGGCAGCCTCCTCAATCTCTCTGAGAGGGTGAAGCTCATATCTGCAACGCCTCTTCTGAGATGATTCCCTCATAGACCTTAACGGCGGGGCCCTCCATGATAATCCTATCTCCCTCCATCGTGATCTTTAAGGTTCCACCCCTGAGGATTACCTCAGCCCATCCATCTATCAGCCCCAGCTTATCAGCCACGGCCGTTACGGCGCAGGCGCCCGTCCCACATGCAAGGGTCTCCCCGCATCCCCTCTCCCAGGTTCTAACCTTCACCTTCCCCCTCCCTACAACTTCAGCGAACTCCACGTTAACCCTTTTCGGGAAGAGTTGATGCCCCTCTATAAGTGGACCCCACTTATCCACGGGGAACCCGTCGACTTCCTCCACGAATATTACGCAGTGAGGGTTCCCAACGGAGACACATGAGGCTTTAAACTTACAGCCTGAAACCTCGAGGGTATCGTCTATGAACGGTCCCTCCCCTATCATCGGGAGGTCCTCCCTGTTGAAGGAGGGGATCCCCATGTCCACCCTGACCCCTGTGACTCTTCCGTCGTCGACGTTTAATTTCACAGTCTTCAACCCGGCCAGGGTTTCCACTTTCAAAAAGGGAGTCCTTTTAATATTGTTCTCATAGACGAATTTAGCTAGGCAGCGTATGCCGTTTCCACACATCTCAGCCTCGCTTCCATCGGCGTTGAATATTCTCATCTTAACGTCGGCGGCCTTCGATTGGGGTGGTTCGGCGAGGATCAGGCCGTCAGCCCCCACCGAGAACCTTCTGCGGCATAGGAGCTCGGCGATCCTTCCGAGTCTCTCCTCTTGAATCTTATGCTTCCATCCATCGATCACTATGTAGTCGTTTCCTAGGCCGTGCATCTTCCAGAATCTTATCTCAGCCAACTCGCGATCCTCTGTCCTCCTAGTAGGCTTTGGAGGGTCTCCCTCCTCCTTACGACCTCAGCCTTCTCATCTTTCACTAGGACCTCTGCAGGCCTCGGCCGGGCATTATATTGGGAGGCCATGGAGTATCCATAAGCTCCTACATCTAATACGGCCAATAGATCGCCTTCCTCAACCCTGGGTAGGCTTCTATCGACGCCTAAGAGGTCTCCGGATTCGCATAAGGGTCCCGCCACATCGTATCTCTCGGATGGGGGTTCATCCAGCCTGGTTGCTGCGACTATATGGTGATAGGCGTTGTACATGGCTGGGCGTATTAGGACGTTGAAGCCTGCATCAACTCCTATAAACGTCCTATAGGGCGTCCTCTTAATCGAGGTAACCCTCGTGAGGAGGAGGGTGGAATCGCATACTATGTATCTGCCGGGCTCTATGCAGAGCGATGGTTCGCCTAGACTCTTCTCTATGAGATGCCTCTTAAACCTCTCCAGGATCCTATCGGCGAGGTCCTCCAAGTTCAGGGGCTCCTCTCCAGGCTTATATGGGACGCCGAACCCTCCCCCGATATCGACCAATTCAAAGTTTATGCCTAGGCTGTCATGGAGGCCGCCCGCTACACTCATTAAATTATCTAAGGCTTGAAGGTAGGGTTCAGCCTTCATTATGCCCGACCCGATGTGCATATGTATGCCAAATCTCTCGACGCCGGCCCCTAAGGCCAGTCTATAGGCCTCTTCTATATCGCCGGCCCATAACCCGAATTTGGAGGATCGGCCTCCAGTGACTACGTGGGCGTGGTGGCCTGAGCCGACCCCTGGGTTAACTCTAACGGATACGAAGCCTGGTTTCGCGATGCTGATAAGGTTTCTCATCTGGGATATCGAGTCCACGTTTATGGATACGCCTTTATCCACCGCGTATTCAAGTTCCTCCCTTGAAACGCTTGTGCCGGTGTACATGATCCGCTCACTTGGAAAGCCCGCCTTCAAGGCTAGGAATATCTCGCCGGGTGAGGATGCATCCACGTAGGCGCCTTCCTCTAAAAGTATCCTTAAAACTGAGATGTTAGAGTTGGCCTTAGCCGCATAATAGATGCGGGCCTCACCTTTGAAGGCTCCTTTAACCCTTCGGAAATTATCCCTTATCCGAGCCTCATCTATGACGTATAATGGGGTTCCATGGGCTTCAGCGATCTCTGTTACGGGTAAGCCTCCCACCTGGAGGATACCGTCCACCGCTCTGAACGAGCTTAAATATTCCCCTTTCACTCTTTAGACGACTCCCCGGGCGATCCTCTTCGATCTACGCCTAAGCCTTTAACACGTCCATCATATCGTATACTCCAGGTTTCTCCTGGCTGTAAACCCATTTTACGGCGAGTAAGGCGCCTTGGGCGAATAGATGCCTCGAGAAGGCTGTATGCTCTATCCTTATGAGCTCATATGGCCCCGCTATTAACACCTCATGGATTCCAGGCGTTCCCCCCAGCCTCAGGGATATCATCTCGAGTTCATCCCTACCCCTCTTTGAGAAGCCTTCTCTCCCATGGATGATCCGGGAGTAGCCCCTCGCATCCTTGATTAAGTCGCCTATCTTCTTCGCCGTACCGCTTGGGGCGTCGATCTTGCCTGAATGGTGGATTTCCAATATGCTGAAGTCGTAGTTTTCAGGGAAGAGCCTCGAGGACTCCAAGATCTTTAAGAGAAGGTTTACCCCTATGCTGAAATTAGGGGATATGACGGCGGGCACCTTATCCCTTATGGCGTCCACTATGGTCCTCCGCTGATCCTCAGAGAAGCCTGTGGTCCCCACGACGACCCTCTTACCTAAACGGGCTATAAGGGGGAGGTTCTCCACCTCCGCGTTCGGCGTGGTGAAGGAGACGTAGACATCGGCGTGCCTCACAGCCTCCCCTATACGGGATGGATCAACTATCTCCACATCCTCAGGTTTAAGGGAGAGATCCCCGAGCCTTCTGCCTAGATTGGGGCTGTCGGGGGCGGTTATCGCCCCTACTACTTTGATGTCACCCCAATTTGAAGCCTCTTCTATTACGGTCCTCCCCATCCTACCGTCTGCGCCTGCGACACATATCCTAATAGGATTCATAGGCTAATCCACGCCAGTATTTCTCCTGATAAAGCCTCTCCTCTAAGTTGACGTCTAGAAACTCTTCTATAGGCTCTAGGATCTCAGGTGCATCCTCATATACTTGGCGTGTCTTCTCAAGGATTATTTGGAGTCCCCTCCGAGTCACCTTGCCGAGGGGTGGTCTACACGGTCCAACCGGGAAGCCGAGGATAGCCATCAACGTCTTATAGGGCAGGGGATTCCTCGCCTTACAGGCAACCTTTCCATAAGGTGTATCCTCGACGGTGTTCACGGTGACTATTTCAAATAACGGTTTAAGCTTCTCGGAGATCCCCTTCCCCTTCTCATGGTCCCCCTTCAATATAGCCTCGACCATGGACTGAACCGCCCTCGGGGCTATATTCGATGTGACGGAGACTACACCATCCGCCTTCACCATGGGATCCTCCATCAACCCGAAGGTTTTATCGTCGTCCCCTGATAGTATCGAGAAGCCTTCCCCGCATAGCTTTCTTATAATCCTCGCGTTCTCCAGGTTTCCCGTAGCCTCCTTCACAGCATCAACGTTTGGGAACCTCTCATGGAGCAGGGCGAGGTCTTGGGGTTGAAGCTGGGTCCCAGTCCTACCGGGGATTATATATGGGATCACCTGGGTTTCGCTGAACCTCCCAGCTATAGGCTCTATATATTCCCGTCTGATCTCTAGGGAGCTCGGACCATTATAGTAGGGATCAACGAGTAGGACGGATTTCACCCCTATCTCGACGGATCGCTCCGTAGCCTCTAAAGCCTCCCTGGTATTATTGCTTCCTGTGCCTGCTATTACATGGCATTTCCCACCTGCGCAGTTCCAGGCCGCCTCTATGACGGATATATGCTCCTCCCACGTTAATGTAGGGGACTCCCCTGTAGTGCCGGTAACGACTATCCCTGAAATCCCCTCTCTAACCTGGAAGTCTATGAGGCTGTGCAGCGCCTCATAATCTAGATTCATCTTTTCGTCCATGGGGGTTACTAAAGCGGTGTAACAGCCCTTGAACAACATCCTCCACCACTATATCCGCCTATTATACCTAGTTTATATCACTGAATGAGGCCTCAACGCTTATAAAAGTAACTGGATCGCTTGATCGAATGGACAGCCAAATGATCTTCATAGGCGCTCGGAGGCCATGATCCCCCGTCTCGCGAGGGCTGAGACGATGGAATCCCTGTCGAAGCCTATGATTATCTCTCCGTCTACGTCTAGGACGGGTACGCCCATTTGACCTGACTTTATTATGAGGTCCCTCGCCGCCTTCGGATCGGCTGAGACGTCGACCTCCTTGAAGGGTACTCCGAGTTCTCTGAGAAAATTTTTAGCGGCGTGGCAGTATGGACATGTGGGAGTAGTATATATTAGTATGTTGGCCATGGCATGTATCACCCAACGCAGATCGGTTTGCGTGGATAAAAAGGTTGCTGCTGACAATAATTAAAAAAAGGGTTGAAAAACTTATTTTTTTAGCTTAGTATCGATTCACTTCCGAGGGGCGCTCCCTTGCTTAAGGATTTGGAGGATAAGATGGAGGAGCGGGGGCTTGAGGCGATCGTCGTATCTGGAGGAGACTTCTCAAGGGAACTATACTATTTAGTTAGGACTCAAATCCCTAGAGGAGGCGTATACTTCAAGAAGATACGTGAGGAGCCGATGATCATAGTGGGTAACGTGGACGTTGCGAGGGCTGAGAAGGGGATAGTGAATAACATAAGGACCTTCACGGAATATGGCTATGAGGAGCTTGTGAGGAGACATGGGCCTTCCATAGCCGCCGTCGAATTCTATAATAGGTTGTTCAGGGAGCAGGGTGTCGAAGGCAATATAGGGTTCTACGGGGCCAAAGATTTAGGGGAGGCTTATCGGATCCTGAAGGGTATCGAGAACCTGGGCTACAGGGTTGTCGGAGAGGCGAGGCCGAACCTATTGGATAGGCTAATGGAGACCAAGGATTCCGCCGAAGTATCGGAGATCAGGAGGGTAGGCTTATCCGTAGAGAGGATCATGGAGGATACGATCGCCATGATCTCCGGAGAATTAGGTAGGGGGAAAACCGTTACGGTCGGCGAGGCTAAAAAATATGTGCGGATGTTGATGGCTGAGGCAGATCTAAATCCCGTCGAGGACTTCATCCTATCTTCGGGTGGGAGGACCGCTGACCCCCATGACCCCGGAGAAGAAAGTGAAAGGATAAAGGAGGGCGATCCGATCATCCTCGACTTCTATCCCCGGGGGAGGAGTATGCTCTACTTCGATATCACGAGGACGATCACCGTGGGTGGGGCGGATAAGAGGTTGAGGCGGATGTACGAGGATGTACTGGACGCGCAGAACGTGGCCTATGAGCTTCTGAACAGGGAAGCTAACATTAACCTGCGCGATTTAGTAGGGTATGTATGCGGATTCTTTGAGGAGAAGGGTTACCCGACGATAAGGCGTCTACTCACCGGCAATACCGCGTTAAAGAGGGGATTCATACACTCCCTAGGCCATGGAGTCGGATGGAGCCTATCGGATCTGCCTAGGATTTCCCTGACGGGCGATGAGGAGTTGAGGAGCGGCCACGTATTCACGTTGGAGCCCGGCCTTTATGAGCCGGGGCTAGGCGGGGTTAGGATAGAAGATGTTTATCTCTCAGATGGGGGTAAGATAGAGCAGATATCAAGGATTGATAAGGCGCTGGAGAGATAACCTGGTATATGAGGGATATGAGGTTTGGGGTATAGCATGCTCGCGTCAGCTGGGGGCGTAGTGTTCAGGCGCAGCCATGGGGGACCCCTATTCCTCCTGCTTGAGTTGAGAAGGCGGAACGTATGGTGTCTCCCTAAAGGGCTCATAGAGGAGGGGGAGAGCCCGCTTGAAGCGGCTAGGAGGGAGGTCGAAGAGGAAACCGGCCTCGACGACCTAAAGCTCATAGATGAGATCGGCGCTATAAGCTATGAGTTCTGGATGCACGGAAGGCACTATCGTAAAACCGTGTATTTCTTCTTGTTTGAAACTGAGAGGGAGGATGCCAAGGTGAGCTGGGAACATGATGCCTGTAAATGGTTTAGCTTCGATGAAGGCCTCAACGCTTTGACCTATCCTAAGGAGAAGGAGATATTAAAGAAGGGATATGAAATCATAAAAAATATTGGGGTGTAGGGGCCTCAGGATCCTGGGCTTGAATCGCCCTTCTTCTTTTTACATCTTCCCATTGGTTCCACCTCTTTTCCTCCTCATTAACTCGGTATGGGAACTTAAATTAATGTTTTCGTAGATGCCTTAGGTCTAACCTAGAATTCCACGAATCTACCTCTGGTGGCGCCGCATATGGGACACCTGTTCGGGGCCTCTCCTTCGATGGTGTAGCCGCAGACCGAGCATATTTGGATCTTGGTTTCCTCGATGTCTCTTCCCTCGGATACCGCCTGCCTCGCCTTCTGGTACATTCCTGCATGGATCTTCTCGGCCTCAAGGGCCCATCCGGTGGTGCGGGCCCCCTCCTTCTCTCCCTGAAATACGGCTACCTGGTTGAAGGCAGGGTACATCTCCTCCACTTCATAGGTTTCCCCCTCTATAGCGGCTTGGAGATTGTCCTTCGTGGAGCTCACGCTTCCTAGAGCCGTGTAATGGTTCGTTGCATGTACTTGTTCCGCGAAGGCTATAGCCTTGAAGAGCCTGGCTACGTTCGGGAAGCCCTCCTCCTCCGCCTTCCTTGAGAATATGAGATACCTCATGTGTGCCTGGCTTTCCCCTGAGAATGCCGCTTCCAGGTTGCTTTTAGTCATTTTTCTCATCGATATCACAACCCTATCCTTATCTTATTTTCATATTGGATGATTACCAATTACTGAATTATGAGGAAGTATATTAATTTTACTCACCTAACTCGTAAAAACCACGTTTAAATATGGGCGCATAGAATAATAGAGCTATGCTGGATGAAACGGATAGGAGGATCATCGAGCTACTCCAAGAGGACAGCAGCCAAACCTATGCGGAGTTAGCGAAAAAACTCATGATGAAGGAGTCGACCGTAAGGAAGAGGGTGCTCGCGTTAAGGGATAGGGGCGTCATAAAGCGCTTCACAATAGTCGTGGACCCATCCAAGATGGGGCTCAATACCATAGCCATAGTTGGGATAGACGCAGATCCCTCAAAATTCCTGGCGGTCGCCAGGGAGCTGGCCCGGCTCCCAGAAACTCGATACGTCGCGACCTCTACGGGGGATCACATGATAATGGCTGAGATCTGGGCTAGGGATGGTCAAGACCTCTCGAGGATAATCTCCGAGAAGGTAGGCGTCATAGATGGGGTGCTGCGCGTCTGCCCATCGGTAATATTCGAGAGGATAAAAGGGTGAGCTCCGAAAATTTTTTAAGTCAGATTATATAAATATTATATCATACCATGTTATGGGGCTTCTCGCAGATACTCGACGAGAAGCCAGTCCCACGGGTGATGGCGATGGCCGAAATATTGCTAACCGCGGATAGGACCATGATGAGCAACTATCATGGAAAAGAATTCCTAGGCTTCGCGACGAGCGCCCCCCCTAACCTGGTCCCGGACTGGCTGTTCAAGCTCATGTTCTTCCCCCCGCTAAAGAGTAGGAGGGGCATACCCATCGAAGCACCCTACGGCCTCAGGAAGGTGGAGGCCAAGCTTCTAGATGAAGGCTTCGACGTCCTCACAGTGGATCCAGACCACCTGGCAGAGTATATAGATGACGCAAAGGTATTAGGGGTCCACGTCATGGACCCCTTCGGATTAGGGCCGTCGTCCACAACCTTCTCTAGGATCCTGCGTACAGGGGAATCCTACCTCTCCAAATACTTCCGCCTAGTATTCATGAAACCTGAGGTACGCAAAGCTAAGGAAAGGGGTTTACGCATAATAGTGGGCGGCCCAGGAGTATGGCAGTTTAAGCATAGGCCTGAAGCCCAGGAAACATATGGGATAGACTGCATAATCGAAGGCGAGTCGGAGCGGATCCTACCGGGAATATTAAGGAAGGCGTTGGAAGGAGGGATTCTCCCGAGATACTATGAGGTACCCATATACGATGCCCCTGCGCTGGAAGAGATATCGGATATAAGGAACCCATCCATAAACGGGCTACTGGAGATAGGGCGGGGCTGTCCGAGGGGCTGCTCATTCTGCAGCGTAACCCTCAAACCCCTACGCTGGTATCCCCTCGATAAGATTGAGAGGGAGATTAAAGTCAACGTGGAGAACGGGGTAACCTCAGGGCTCCTCCACGCCGAGGACGTCCTCCTCTACGGTTCAAACTCGGTGATCCCCGACAGGGATAAGGTATTAGCCCTCCATAGGATGGCTAAACGATATTACAGCAACTTCAGCTGGAGCCATGCAAGCATAGCCGCCGTAGCCGCGGACCCTAAGCTGATAGGGGAGCTGCACGATATATTGATCGATGAGAACCAGACGTGGTGGGGTGCGGAGATAGGCATTGAGACCGGCTCGCCTAGGCTCTTAAAGGAGGCCATGCCGGCTAAAGCTAAACCCTTCAAACCTGAGGAGTGGCCTAGCATAGTGAAGGAGGCTGCGGGAGCCATGATGGATAACCATCTGATACCTGCATGTACACTGATAACGGGCTTACCCCAGGAGACGGAGGAGGATACCCTTAAGACCCTTGAATTAATAGAGGACCTGAAATGGTTTAGAAGCCTCATCGTACCATTATTCTTCGTTCCCATGGGACGGCTTAAGGATAAAGACTGGTTTAAGCTTGAGGAGCTAACCGAGTTACAGAAGGAGCTTATGGTTAAATGCCTCAGCCACGACCTACGCTGGGCGAGGGAGATGCTGGAATGGTACCTGGAGGGGAGATGGTACGCCCATATCCTGAAGGGCCTCTACCGGATGTTCATATGGCTCGTAGAGCGTAGAGGCAGGGAGGCCCGCCTCTTCGAGCCTTCAAGTCGTCCCGTTACCTCAGCTCCTTCTCCAGTTCCCTCAGCAGCTGTCTCGCCCTCGAGGTAAGGTTGGTAGGGGTCTCAACCCTAACCTTTATGAGTAGGTCGCCGCGTCCCCCCTCCACGGATGGGAGGCCATAACCCTCCCTTCTGAGGACGGTTCCCGTCTGGGTTCCAGGGGGAATACTTATCCTAACCCTGCCTCCGAGGAGGGTTGGAACCTCGATATCCCCGCCCAGGGCTGCCTTCACAACGTTTACACCCGCCTCATATAACAGGTCGCTGCCCCTCCTCTTAAACAGGGGATGGGGCCTCACATGGATCATAACGTATAGGTCTCCTGGAGGACCTCCGTTAACGCCCGGCTCCCCCTTCCCCCTTAGGAGGAGGCTGGATCCATCCTCGACCCCCGGCGGAATATTCACCTCCACGGATCTCTCCACGTTCACGGATCCCGTGCCCCCGCATTCCCGGCATGGATCCTCTATTATAAGCCCGGTTCCCCGGCAATGGTTACACGGGGTTACCTGGATGAAGGTAGCGTAACCGGAAGATCGGCTGTGCTCGATCCTCCCGGTACCCTTACATCTCGGACACGCCTTCTTCGAGGTACCGGGTTTAGCCCCGGTCCCCTTGCATACGGGACATTCCTCCCTCGTCGGAATCCTCAGGACGACAACCCCTCCCCTAGCCACCTCCTCCAAGCCTACCTCTAAGTCGTATCTCAGGTCGGCTCCTCTACCTATATGTCCAGCACCGGGACCCCGCCTGAAGAGTAGGTCGAATATCCGATCGAAGCCTCCGAAGCCTAGATCCCTGAATATATCCTCGAAGTCTATGCCTCTGAATAGGTCCTCGGGGCTGTAGCGGGCTCCGATCCCCTCATGACCTAGAAGATCATATTGCCTCCTCTTCTCGTCGTCTGAGAGGACCGCGTATGCCTCGGATATCTCCTTGAACTTCTCCTCGGCGTCAGGGGATTTATTCCTGTCCGGATGATATTTGAGCGCTAACCTCCGGTAAGCCTTCTTTATCTCCTCCTTAGATGCATTCCTGCTAACACCCAGTATCTTATAATAGTCTTTATAAGCCATGGTAAAGCAGTCTCTTCATAGTCAGAGGCGTCATATAAGATTCAAGTTCACGGATAGCCTCCGCCTCCCCCTTCTTCTCAGCCTTTACCTTCTTGTTGGCCGGTCTTGCTCTGGGATTCCTCAGCCTTAGCGTATTGTTGGGCGGCCTGCTGATAGACCTTCGAACCTATCTCCTGAAGTATCTTGGATAATTCTTCGCTCTTCCCCTTGATCGCATCGACATCTTTTCCTTCAAGGGCTTTCCTCAACTCTTTGACCGCGTTGTCTATGCGTTCTGTCTCCTCCTTGGAGAGCTTCTCGGCCAGCTCCCTCTTAGTCTTCTCGGAGACGTATATCAGGTTATCCGCCTGATTCCTGATCTCCGCCTCCTCCCTCTTCCTGCGGTCCTGCTCCGCGTACTGCTCCGCCTCCCTTACCATGCGTTCTATCTCCTCCTTGGACAGCTTAGTCGACGCCGTTATTGTGATCTTCTGTTCCTTACCGGTGGCCAGATCCTTAGCCGAGACATTTAATATTCCGTTGGCGTCGATGTCGAAGGTAACCTCTATCTGGGGTACACCCCTAGGGGCAGGGGGGATCCCTGTGAGGTGGAACATGCCCAGGGAGACGTTGTCCGAGGCCATGGGCCTCTCGCCCTGAAGCACATGTATCGTGACGCTGGTCTGGAAATCGGCTGCCGTCGTGAATATCTGGCTCCTCCTGCAGGGTATCGTCGTGTTCCGCTCAATTATCTTAGTGAATACGCCGCCTAGGGTTTCAACCCCGAGGGAGAGGGGCGTCACGTCTAAAAGCACTATATCCTTTATTTCGCCGGCGATTATCGCCCCTTGGATCGCGGCGCCTATCGCTACGCATTCCATGGGGTCTATCCCCCTCTCAGGGGGTTTACCCATAACCTCCTCGACGAACCTCTGGACTATAGGCATCCTAGTCGGCCCTCCCACGAGGATTATCTTATCTATGTCTCTAGGGGTCATCTTCGCATCCTCCAAGGCCTGCATCATGGGTTTCCTGCAGCGTTCAATTATCGGCCATACGAGCTCCTCGAGTTTAGCCCTCGTCACCTCCATGTTTAGATGCTTTGGACCGGAGCTGTCCGCGGCTATGAAGGGCAGGTTTATCTCGGTTTTCGGGAGGGTTGAAAGCTCTATCTTCGCCTTCTCAGCAGCTTCCCTCACCCTTTGGAGGGCCATCTTATCCTGGGAGAGGTCTATGCCAGTCTCCTTCTTGAAGCCTTCGACTATATAATCTGTTAAGACTTTATCCATGTCCGTGCCGCCGAGCTGGGTGTCCCCGCTCGTGGATTTGACCTCGAAGACCCCCTCGCCGAATTCTAGGATGGTGACGTCTAAGGTTCCTCCGCCTAGGTCGAAGACCATAATCTTCAACTCCTTACCTGATTTATCGATTCCATAGGCTAGGCTTGCCGCGGTGGGCTCGTTTATTATACGTACGACCTCCAAGCCCGCTATCGCGCCGGCGTCCTTCGTGGCTTGCCGCTGATTATCGTTGAAGTAGGCGGGAACCGTGATTACAGCCTTCTTCACGGGCTCCCCTAGGAAGGCCTCGGAGTCCCTCTTTATCTTCTGTAATATGAAGGCGGATATCTGCTGGGGCGTATACTCCTTACCGAACACCTTAACTTTATAGTCTGTACCCATCTTCCTCTTTATCGCCGTCACTGTACCTTCAGGGTTCGTGATCGCCTGCCTCCTGGCAGGTTCCCCCACCAGGATCTCCCCGTCCTTCGTGAAGGCTACGATAGATGGGAAGGCCTTTCCACCGATGGTGGTCCCTTCAGCGCTGGGGATTATCACGGGTTTACCGCCTATCATCACCGCAGCCGCTGAATTGCTCGTACCTAGATCTATGCCTATTATCTTCTCAGCCATTGCCTACCACCTTTCCTCTAATCATAGGTGAATGGAATACCCCGTTAATTGGGACTTCATGATGTCAGATTTGAAGGAGGAATATATTTCTGTTCCCTCGCCCTTACCCCTCATTTTTAACCACCTCCACCAGGCTCGGCCTTAAGAGGCGTCCATTTAACATGTAGCCCTTCCTGAACTCCCTTACTATTACACCGTCTCTAAGGCCTGGATTAGGGACTTGGCTTATCGCCTCATGTCTTGAAGGGTCGAAGGAGTAGCCCATAGCCTTTATCTCCTCCAATCCCTCATCTCTCAGTATGGTGAGCATATTCCTCAGGATCATCTCCACCCCCTCCAATAGGTTATCCTTGGAATCTGAGCTCCTCCCATGCTCCAACGCCTTCTCCAAATCGTCTATCACCGGGAGGAGGCGGAGTATGAGGTGCTCGTTACCCCTCTTTATCCGCTCTCTAGCCTCGTTTTCTATCCTCTTTAAATGATTTTCAAAATCGGCTTGGAGGTACTTGAGCCTCTCAAGGTAATGGGCTGAAAGCCTACGTTCCTCCTCGAGGGCCTTCCTCAGCTCCTCCATCTCCCTCCTATACGATCTGGAAGGCCCCCTCGCCTTCCCTTCTATCCTCTCTCCTCCCTCATCCTTTTCTCCAGCCATTTCCCATCCCTTTGAGGCGGGGATCCCACCTGAACCCGATCATATTGGATGGCTATAGAATGCTCATGTAGCGGTTGGGATCAGTTCTCCTATAAACTTTTTGGATCGTTTCCCCTCCATCAGTTCCAGCTTCAAACCAGTTTTTGGCCGGTTTCATGCCTGTTCCTAAAAGTCGACTGAGGGCTTAACATTCCTGGGCTTCACGGAGCACCCTCCTGTTTTTCAAATTGAATCGAGGGATCCATAGGCATGGAGGTCGCGAGCAGCCCTGCACTTGTAGGAAGGCTTCGCTTATTTCATCGAAAGGTTCATTAGAGAGAGGGGTATCCAATACGGCTTGTAGGCTGATGAGGGTGAAGCACAATGTCTAAACCGTTCTATGTCAGGTTTGAGGTCCCCAAGGAGGTTGCCGACAAAGCCTACCAGCTGGTCCAGTTGTCCCGGGATTCCGGTAAGATTAGGAAGGGGACTAACGAGACTACTAAGGCTGTGGAGAGGGGTGCGGCTAAGCTCGTCGTCATAGCGGAGGATGTTGATCCCCCCCAGGTGGTTGCGCATCTCCCACTCCTATGCGAGGAGCGCAGGGTGCCCTACCTCTATGTGCCGAGTAAGTCTGACCTGGGGAGCGCGGCGGGCTTGGAGGTCGGCTGTGCGGCCGTCTCGATCCTCGATGGGGGGGACGCCGCTGACACGCTGAAGGAGCTCGTTGACGTAGCGAATAGATTAAGGGGTGAGGGTGTAAAGAAGGTTGAGCAGCAAGGCTAGGGTTGAGGAGCATCCTACGCCGGCCGAGGTTACCCAGATAATCGGCAGGACGGGGATCACGGGCGAGGTCATACAGGTCAGGGTTAGAATCCTGGAGGGCAGGGATAAGGGCAGGATCATAACTAGGAACGTGAAGGGACCTGTAAGGCTAGGCGACATACTCATGCTCAGGGAGACTGAGAGGGAGGCTAAGAAGATACGGTGAACATCCGAGGAGGAGGGGCTGGAGACGCCTAGGACGTTGAGATGCTCCTTCTGCGGCAAGGAGTTCAGGCAGGGCACGGGGATAATCTACGTTAAACGCGACGGGACCATGCTCCGATTCTGCACAAGCAAATGCCGTAAAAGCTTCCTGATCCTTAGGAGGGATCCGAGGAAGCTGAAATGGACCGTGTACCATGGGTTAAAGGAGAGGGGCGCCTGAGGAACCCCATATCAGACCCGCCCCATAACCCTCGGTGAATCCGCGAACAGGGAGGGGACCCCCGAATAACTGGGATCCCTGGAAACCCTAAAGTAAAATTAAAGTAAAATAAATGATTCTCGCAGGGCTCAGCCGCCTGAGAAGGAAAGAAGGTAAACCTATATAGGCCCGCCCTCCGGATCAGCCTGGCTCGACCAGTCGGATTTGAGGTGGAGGGGGAGGAGGCCTCTATGCCTATTCGCCAGCCCGTGGTGGCCGTTCTAGGCCATGTGGATCATGGTAAGACCACTCTACTGGATAGGATCAGGGGAACCACCGTGGCTTTAAGGGAGCCCGGTTCCATGACCCAGTGGATAGGCGCCAGCCTGATACCGGCTGAGGTCTTAGCGAAGATATGCGGCCCCTTATTGGAGAGGTTCAAGTTCGAGATAGTTATACCTGGGCTGCTCTTCATAGATACCCCTGGCCATGAGACCTTCTCGAATCTACGTCGTAGGGGGGGATCGGCCGCCGATATAGCCGTGCTCGTGATAGACGTATTGAAGGGTGTGGAGCCCCAGACCGTGGAGTCCCTGGAGATACTTCGGGACAGGAGGGTTCCATTCCTGGTGGCAGCCAATAAGATAGACGTCATCCCAGGCTGGAAGACTGGTTCAGGCTTCTTCCTGGAATCCCTTAAGCTTCAATCCGTAGAGGCTGTGAGGCTGCTGGATGAGGACATATACAGGATCATAGGGGATCTATCCCTCAGGGGGTTCACGGCTGAGAGATTCGATAGGGTGAAGGATTTCAGGAGGCAGGTGGCCATAGTCCCCACGAGCGCGAAGACGGGTGAGGGTATACCTGAACTCCTAGCGGTCCTCGTGGGTTTAACCCAGGCCTATATGAAGGAGCTGTTGAAGGTCACCTCCGGTCCAGGCAGGGCCGTAGTATTAGAGGTTAAAGAGGAGCAGGGCCTCGGGGTCACGTTGAACACGATCCTATACGATGGGAGGCTGAGGGTTAACGATAGGATAGTCTTGGGGGGACGGGACAGGATCATAGATACGAGGGTTAGGGCGATCCTGGTCCCGAAACCATTGGATGAGATAAGGGATCCCAGGGACAGGTTCAACAGCGTCGAGGAGGTGAACGCTGCGGCAGGGGTGAAGGTGGCCGCCCCGGATCTCGAGGACGCCCTAGCCGGATCACCATTATACGTGGTTCCTGAAGGGGAGTCCCTAGAGGAGTATAAGCGTAGGATAATGGAGGAGATCGGGCAGCTCAGGATAAGGACAGACCGGATGGGCGTGGTGGTCAAGGCTGACACCCTCGGAAGCCTGGAAGCCATAATAGACACGTTGAGGAGACTTAAGATCCCTATAAGGCTGGCGGATGTAGGGGACGTCTCCAGGAGGGATGTAGTCGAGGCGGAGGCTGTGAGATTGAAGGATCCGATCCTAGGGGTAATCCTATCCTTCAACGTCCGAGTCCTCCCAGACGCCGAGGATGAGCTGGCGGATAAGGGTGTACCATTATTCTCCTCAAACATCGTCTTCAGGCTTATAGAGGAATATGAGGCTTGGGCTGAGAGGGAGAGGCTAAGCCGGGCAAAGGCTGAACTTGATAAACTGGTAAGGCCGGGTAAAATTAAGGTCCTCCAAGGATACATATTCCGGAGGAGTAAACCCGCCATAGTGGGGGTGGAGGTTCTAGCCGGAAGGATAAGGGCCGGATACCCCCTAATATCCATGAAGGGGAGACGCCTGGGAAACATAGTGAAGATACAGGATAAGGGATTAGACGTGGAGGAGGCTTTGGAGGGATCTAAGGTGGCGGTGTCTATAAGCGAAGGGGTTGTAGGAAGGAACCTTGATGAGGATGAGATCCTCCTCGTCGACGTGCCGGCTAACCATGCGGATATACTTCTGAGGAGGTTCAGGGATATCCTCGGGGAATCCGAGCTGGAGACGCTAAAAGTTCTCCAAGCCGTTAAGGAGAAGCCCGGGTGATCCGCAACCTATTTAAGTACCCCCATCGAGATACTCGCCATCGACGAAAGGAGAGGATGGAACGTCAGATCCAATGAAGGGGAGAAACCGGTTGGAAGCCCCTCAAGCTGAGGATGACGGAGGGTCCACATGCCCAAGTTTAAGATAGTGGTCTCAGACCCTAAGGAGGGTAGAACCCAGACGATAGAGCTGGAGGGTCCAGCGGCTAAACCCCTGATAGGGAGGGAGCTTGGGGACATTATCGACGGGGGAATACTAGGCCTCCCGAAAGTGAAGGTTAAGATTACAGGAGGAACAGATAAGGATGGAATACCCATGAGGATGGACGTCCATGGAGGCGGCAAGAAGAAGGTAATACTCTCGGGAGGCATAGGATTCAAGCCTAAGACAAAGGGAGAGCGGAGGAGGAAGCTCGTCAGGGGCAGGGTAATAACCGAGGATACCTACCTCCTCAACATGGTCATACTCCACGAGGAGGAGGCTGCGGCGAAGGCTGAGGCTGCACAGTGAAGAGGTGAGGTAGGTTATGGAGGTGAAGGTCTTATCCGAGAGGTATAACCCTCTACTGAGGAGGAGGGAGATACAGGTGGAGATAAGCCATCCAGGCCAGGGGACGCCTACCAGGGCCTCAGCCAAGGAACTTTTAGCGTCAGAATTGAAGCTGGATAAGGAAATCCTCGTAATAAGGAAGATAATTACTAAGACGGGGATGAACAAGACGATATGTGAAGCAGAGGTCTACGGGGATCCGGAGCTTATGAAGATGGTTTTCCCGAAGCATATAATCGAGAGGGAAACCCCTAAGGAGGGGCAGGGGGCCTCCGAATAAATGAGTGGGAAAGAAGGGAACGAGGCTGAGGCGAGGGCGAGGCTAAGCCAAATCTACGAGTACGATTATGAGAAGGGCACCATTAAGCTGAGGAACAGGAAATGTCCTAGATGCGGGAACATAATGGCCCATCACGAGGCCCCTGTGGAGAGATGGATGTGCGGAAGCTGCCACTACACGGAGATAACCGAGGCGGGGTCTATTCAGCGATGAACCTGCTGAGGATCTCCGCCTCCAAGAAGTTTTTAAGCTCCTCGGTGACCCTGACGGCCACAACCCCGGCGGCGGGCTGACCATAGAATATTAGGGTGCCCGGGGGAGCCTGGACGGCTGCGGCGAGGACGAGAAGGTCCTCCTCACCGTCCACTATTATGGCGGAGCCGCTCCTCTTCAGGGCTTCCCCCACCGCGTTCCATGCGCCCGCCTCAAGGCACCCCGGCCTATTAGACACTTTAAATATATGCCTGGCTGAAGGCTGGAGAGGATCTATGCAGGGCCTTCGCCCCTCCCTCCAATCTATAATAATTAAATCCACGTCGAAACCATGTTCCAGGAGAAAACGGGAAACCCTATCCCCCACCGCAACCACTATTAGGGGCTTCTCATCCATTATTAGGAAGCGGATCCTCCCGGCAACCTCATCCTGGCTCCCCGCGATGAGCTCGCCGAGGGGCTCCCTAAGCCTAGCCCTCAGATCCTCAGGTAGCCTAAGCCTTAAACTCCCCATGATAAACTGGATAAGACGCCGAACATATTAAAGATATACCATGCTACCATTTATTATTGGCTTGATTATGATGGCTTGCCACGTTAACGGGGCATCTCCAGGCCCGCAGCCCCATAAGGCCGTCATCCATTCTACTCTATTATCTTATTTTCATACCCGCTCCTATATTTAATATTATTTTTATATACTATTTCCCCGGGTGATCCCTACTCTGTTTCTAAAAATATTATATATGAGTGGCCTTCGTAATCTCAAGGAAACCCATGTTTCCAGAGTAGAACAGGTTTTATCGCCGCAGGTTCTCTCCGTTTATCGTTAACGTATCCTTATGGCGTATCTTCCAGGTTTCTTTACCTCCATCTTCTTCGCTATTTCAGAGTTTTCGGCGTCAAATATTATTACGAGGCCTGACCAGTCTTCGCTTAGGTTCGCGGATTTACAGTTTGGACAGATGGATCCCATGCTTATGGTTCTGCATGACCTGCAAGCCTTATCGGTCAAAGCCGAGTTATCCCTCCCGCAGCTTCTTAACGTCCTCCTGGATCCACTCTAGTTTCCCTAGGAAGGGCTGCCTCATGGTTAACCCTATCTTGCCCCCGGATCCCCCTTTCGGGAAGCTTACGGCTATTATTCTAGCCCTCACCAGGTCGCCTTTCCCAAGTTTCCTACCGGTCTCCTTCCCCATCAGGGTTCCACTCTTCGCATCGAAGGATAGATAGTCGTCTAGGACCTGGGATACGTGGAGTAGCGCGTCCTCAGGTCCGATCCTTACGAAGGCGCCGAAGTCGGTTACCTCTACGACTTCTCCCTCTACAACCTCTTGGACCTCAGGATAGAAGGTTAAGGCTTTAAAGGTGACCCTGTGATAGGTTGAGCCGTCCCCGGGGAGTATCTTCCCCACGGGATCGATCTCCACGCCTATAACGAGGATTACGTAGCCCATCTCATCGTCGGCCATGTTCTCATATTTCATCTTAATCTGGTTTTTAGCGACCTCGCTTAGGGGTTTCCCGAACTGGTCCGGGGGTATCCTCACGACGTCCTCAACCGTTAATAGCCTGAACATTTATACGCTCTCCATAGAACTTCTCCACCGCTCCCAGTGGAGGAGGCTTCAAATCCTAGCATTTAAGGGTCCATATAAATACCTTTCCTTTTTTTCAGCCTATCCAAGCCTGATCTAAGCCTCTAGGCCCAGGGAAACCGCCTTATACAACGACATCCCCCCGGGATCATGCCATGCCCAAGGCACTCATGGGATGTCCCAGAGCTCCGGGTCCGGGGGGTCGCAGTAGAAGCGGTTGCCCCTCATGGAGATCACGGGTATCCTGAGCCTCCTCGCCTCGCGTCTAAGGGATTCATCCATCGTGGCTATGGCCATCCTATCCCTACGGGCGGTCCTCAAAAGTATCTCGTCGACGGGGATCTTCTCCGCCTTATAATCTTCGTCGGATATGATCCTGCATCGCTTCTCCTTTAGGAGCTCGAGTACGAGGGAGCTTATCCTCGATGAGCCCTTACCCCTGCCCTTAAGCCTCTCCAACTCCTCCAGGGTGGATCTTGTGACCGTGAAGTCCACCCTCCTGAGGATCAGATCCTCGATCTCCTTGAAGGGGTCCATCCCCAACCTTAACGAGGCTATCAGGATGCTCGCGTCGAGGAGGATTCTCAGGGCCAAGGTCTTATCCAGGTCCCTTCCGCTTCCATGTCTTTAGGCGGTCAACCCGTAGCCTATCAGCCGCCATCCTCCCCCTACGCGGCGGCTGATGGCCACCTTGGAACCCTCCTCCACGCAGACGGGCTTCTTCAAGGTTATCTCCACCTCCTCATCCCTGGCGGATGAGACGACTCCGGCGGTGACGGCCGTGGCCACGTTGAGCACCAGGGCCTCCCCGGTCCTTATCCTGTCGACCTCGAGGAGCTCCTCTGTGCCTACAACTTTCTCGAAGAGCTTAACTTTAAGGGTTAGCCTATCCGAGACCGGGGGGAGCTCCCCCTTCCCTATTATGTTGCCTACCAGGCTGTCGGATTTCGTAACCGATGGATCGAGGGATGTTCCTACTCCTACGAGGCCCCCCGGCCTCGCCTCGGATACGGGTCCAGCGCCTATCTGGAGGCTCCTAACCTCAGTTTGAAGCTGCCTATAGGAGGTTTTACCATCCTTCTCAAACCTGATTCCAGGCCTTATCTCCATCACGTCGCCTACCCTGAAGATGCCTTGGACTATGGATCCCCCTACGACTCCCCCTACAAGGTCTTCGGCCTCGGTTCCAGGCTTATTGACGTCGAAGGATCTTAGAATATACATCTTCGGCGGGGCGTTGGGATCCCTCTTAGGGGTTGGAATATGCCTTTCGATCGCGTATATGACGGAGTCCATGTTCACCTTATGCTGCGCTGAGACGGGGATTATGGGCGCGTCGGCGTAGATGGTCGTCTGAAGGAAATCCCTGATCTCCCTGTAGTTTTCGACGGCTCTATCCCTATCGACCAGGTCTATCTTATTCTGGATCACTATGAGGTTTCTTATTCCGGCCATCTCAGCCGCGATTAAATGTTCCCTGTCCTGGGCCTGGGGGAACTTGGCGTCGGCGGCGGCCACGAATAGGGCTCCATCCATCAAAGCCGCGCCGGAGAGCATCGTGACCATGAGGCTGTGATGGCCTGGACAATCCACGAAGCTAACCATGCGTAGAAGCTCAGCCTTCCCCCCGCATATCGGGCATACCTCCTCGGTGGTATAGCCCTCAGGAGGGTCATGGTTCGGGCACCTATAGAATCTTCCATCCGCATATCCTATACGGATGGTTATACCCCTCTTAAGCTCCTCGGAGTGCCTCGCAGTCCATATCCCGGTTAGAGCCTGAACCAAAGTGCTCTTACCGTTATCCACATGTCCTAGGGTACCGATGTTCACCTCAGGCTGAACCTTAACGGGGCCATTAGACATATATGATGCACCACGCCGACTCCGAGGAACTCTTCCAACTGGATAGAATCCAAGGAGCTAGGATATTTATAATGATTATGGAGGTGATGGAGGCGCAGCCCCATCTGAGGATACGCCCTGTAAGGGACCTCGGGGAGAACCCTGATATATAGGGGGAGACGCACCAGCAATAAATTAACCAGTTTATTTAACCCTTGAGTTTAAAGAAAAAGAGGGGTTTAATGGATCATTCCCATGGAATATTCTAGGCTCAATCCGATTCAGGCTATAAGCCCTGATCCGAGGCTTACGTTAAAAGAGTTATAACGGTGGGCATCTAAAATAGGGTAGGATTTATTTATGGTGTAGCCTCGGCTTGTACTTCGTGGAGTCGGGCTCCGAATCAGCCGCCTACAGGTTTAGACGGTCCCTAATTAGTGTATGTGGGCTGGGCTTCCCGCCTCGGCGATCTCTCTTCGGCGAGCGCCGTGCCCCGTCCACAATCATTTTTTCAGCTTATCGAGATCGGCTGACTGTTCGCCTCTCTCTTGAGGGCCTTAGCCTTATAGAGGCCCCATGAAACCCTCTCCACCAGGCCCTGTCTCACCGCCGCCTTGAGCCTGGAGTAGAAGTGGTGGTAGGTGGGGTTTCCAAGCCTCTTGACCATGGTCCTCGTGGATAATACCTCGCCTATATGCCCGAAGGCCTTTAGGATGTCCGCGGGGTTCTCAAGCTCCTTATCCCCGAATATGGTGCTCCTATACTCCCTCGCGTACCTGTTCCTTTTGGATCGGAATTCAGGGTCCGTTCGTAGCCTCAGCCTGCACCTCTCGGTCACCATCCTCTTCAGCCGCTCATAGAATTCAGGGTGCCTCCTCCTGTACTCCTTGAGGTATTCCCTGAGGTATCTCCGGTAATGATCCCTTCTCGCCGCTAGCCTGCACCTGCTCACGGGGATGCCCAGCTGCTCAGCTATCTCCTTGTAGCTTAGACCCTTCTCCCTGAGGGCTACTATGCGCCTGTCCAGCTCCTCCACGGCAGGGTCCGGCTGTCTTGCCATTGCTCGACCTCACCTTCCCCTCTTTCTATACATATTTTTTATGGTTACCTTGGGTCGGTTGCCCAAGGATTCCATTTTTAATACTTATATTGTAGAGGTTGCTATTAAATATTATTCAAAATTTTGATGTAAAAGGGGTTCCCGGTAGGGCATCAACCCTCATCGAAACCCTTAAATTTAGGCTCCCCCTAAATCTCGTCCATGAAGATCATCACTCCAAGGGAAGCCGAATACCTGAAACTCCTATACGAGGAATCCGTGGAGAAGGCATCCAGGGTCACGAGCGTATCCATGGCTAAGAGGCTTCACGTGAAACCCTCAACCGTGGTGGATATGATAGCCAACCTCTCAGGTAAAGGATTGGTCAACCATATAAAGAGGAGGGGGATAACCCTCACCGAGGAAGGCCTAAAGACGGCATCCACCATTGTTAGACGCCACAGGATCTACGAGAAATACCTGGAATCGATGCTTCAGATCCCCGTGGAGGAGGCCTGCTGCGAGGCGGCAAAAGTAGACCATGTATTATCGGGCAGGATAGCTGAAGCCATGTACCTGAAGCTGGGCTGCCCAAACCTATGCCCCCATGAGAAGCCCATACCCCCAATGATCCAGGCCCCCTAAAAGGGAGTAGATTGAAAGTTGAAATGGAGGAGGGAGATCCCGGCTTCGCTGATAGTCCTGGCTTTAACGCTCCTCCAGGCCGCCCCCATGGACTCCACGGTCCACGCCGAAGCCCAGGGAGGATCCGTCCAGGTGGCGGTGAGCATTGGAAGCCTATCCCTATTAGTGTCGGCGGCGGGAGGGGAATACGCCTCAACGGTTGAGCTTATACCCCAGGGGATGGATCCCCATGAGTTCTCCATCACCCCTGAAGCCGTCAGGAGGGCCTCGGAGGCCTCCCTGGTGGTGGTCACGGGCCACATCGGATGGGAGGATAAACTCTTGGAGGAGGTGGCTGAGAGGAGGGGGAGACCTAGAGGGGAGGTCGGGTTAAACCTCCTGGAGGACCTAAGGGGGAACCTAACCCTTTTGGAGCTGCCCCTAGGAGGAGGCGCCTCCGGGGGAGCGAACCTCCACGGCTTCTGGCTCTACCCGGATAATGCTAAGGTCATAGTGGAGGCCGTAGCCTCTAAGCTTTCCCGCGTGGATCCGGGTCACGCCGAGTATTATCGGAGGAACTCCATGAGCTTCTCCAGCAGGGTTGAACTCTTAAAGGATATGCTCCGCAGCGTCTCGATGGCCCACAGCCTCTCAGGCAGGAGTATCGTAGCGGGATCCCCTGCGGAGCAGTATGTGGCGGCAGCCCTAAACCTGGAGACGGCCGTGATCCTAGGGGGTGAGGAGGGCGAGGCTAGGCCCAACTCCCTCTCGCAGGCCTACGATGGGCTCGCCGGGGGCAGGTACGCGATGATACTGGTCTCAGACCTAGCCTCCAAGCAGCCCGTATACGCCTCGATCGAGGAGTTGAGCGTGGAGACAGGCGCCCCGATAGCCACGGTCAGGATCCTAAGCTTCGAATCCTTCCCGGACTACTTCGTCTTGATGGCGTATAATGCAGGCCAGGTCTCAGGGGTGCGCAGGGCTAATCCTAGGGGAAGCCCGGCCGGCGGAGGGATCCTATGGCCTATAATAGCCTTCACGGCGGGGGTTATAGCGTTGGTTGAAGCCTTGATCCTATGGAGGAACAGGCTATGGACTACTCGTTGGAGGCCGAAAGGTTAACGGTGAGGCTGGGGGAGGCCTTCCCCCTAAGGGATGTAAGCCTGAGGATCGAGCATCCCACATTCACGGTAATCATGGGCCCCAACGGCGCAGGCAAGAGTACGCTCCTAAAGGTCATGGCCGGGATGGTGGCCCCCTACTCCGGATCGATAAGGGTTTTAGGCCTCGACCCCGTAAGGGATAAGACCTCCGTGAGGGGGATTATAGGCTTCCTACCCCAAAGGGATAGGATAGTGAGGAGCATACCCCTACCCGTAAAGGATGTAGTGTTGATGGGGTTGATGGCTAGGAGGAGGCCGCCTAGGGTTCCATCCCCCGATGATTACGAGAAGGCCTGGAAGGCCTTGGAGATGGTGGGTTTAACGGAGCTCTGGGATAAGAGGTTCTCGGAGCTCAGCGGTGGACAGCAGCAGAGGATACTCCTGGCGAGGTGCATAGTGGATAGGCCTAGGATGCTCCTATTAGACGAGCCCTTCAGCGGAATAGACGTTAAGACCCAGGCGGCCATAATAGGGTTCCTCAGGGATCTGAGGCAGAGGATGGGCTTAGACGTGTACCTGGTAACCCATGACGTGAATCCTCTATGCGAGGCCGTTGAGAAGGTCATCCTCCTCAACGGTGGGGTCGTCTCCTACGGCCCATTAAGGGAGGTCCTCACGGAGGAGGCGTTGAACCGGCTGTACGGGGGAGGGGTGAGGCTGGTTAGATCTGGGGAGGCCTGCTTCGCGATAACGGGTGACGTCCATGCTTGAACCCTTGAATCCCTTCATGGTGAGGGCGGTGATAGCCGTGTTCCTGGCGTCTCTGATGTCGACGCTGGGAACCCTCGCCCTCCTGAGGGGCGTCGCATACCTGCCGGCTGAGGTATCGCATTCGGCCCTGGGAGGCGCGGCCGTAGGAGTATACCTATCCGCCTACGCGGCCTCATGGATCGACCCCTTCCTCGTAGCCGCCCTCTTCAGCGTAGCCACAGCCCTCACCACGGAATATGCTGGGAGGAGGGAGGGGGCGGAGGTGATGGGGGCGGCCATAGGGGGATCCCTAGCCGCCACCCTGGCGATATACGCCTTCATAAGGGGGCTCGTCCCCGGAGAATTGAAGGCGGTTATAGACGGATACCTGATCGGGGACATCCTACTCCTATCCTCCAGGGATATAATCCAGCTCTCAGCGGTATCGATTCTGACACTAGCCTTCACGCTCCTATTCTATAATGAGCTGATATACATATGCTTCGACATGGATGGCGCTGAAGCCCTAGGCTTAAACGTGAAGCTTTACGACCTCCTCCTCTTCGCCCTGGCCGGGATGGCCGGGGTCGTAGCGGCGAGATCGGTGGGGGCCCTCCTCGTCTACGCCTTCATGATAGCCCCCGCGGCCTCGGCGAGGGAACTCACCAACAGGGTTAGAGACCACCTGATCCTAACATTCATCATAGCCCTATCCTCAGGCCTCATAGGCTTAGCGGCGGCCTCAACCTTCAACCTTCCCGCCAGCGGGACAATAGCCGCGATCCCATCCGGATTATACATAATACTCCTAATCCTGAGATATCTGAGGTGAAACACTGAAGCCTACGTGGCGGTGCAGCATCCCTGGAGGACCTGAACCCAGGCCCGTGGGCCGGAGATGGATGAACCGAGGTTAAACGCAAGGTTTTTCCCAGGGGCGGATTTTAAATCCTCCCTGGAGCCGGGGATGAGTTAACCCTTTGATAGGGGATAGGCTGGTCTGCTTAGGGGTTGAGAGCACCGCCCATACATTCGGGGTAGCCCTAGCGGATGAGGCGGGGAGGATCCTATCCGACGTGAGGGACGTCTACATCCCCCCTCCCGGGAGGGGAATCCACCCCAGGGAGGCTGCCGAGCATCATGGGAGGTGTGCCTCCAAGGTTTTAAGGGAGGCCCTGGATAAGGCTGGCTTAAGGATGGATCAAGTGGATGTGGTCGCCTACTCTAGGGGTCCAGGGCTAGGTCCACCCCTAAGGGTTGGAGCCACATTGGCTAGGAGCCTCGCAGCCTTCTACGGGAAGCCCCTCGTCCCGGTCCACCATGCGATAGGCCACATAGAGATCGGGGCCCTGACCACGGGTGCGAGGGATCCCCTGGTCATCCTGGTGTCGGGAGGCCACACCGCCCTCGCAGCCTTCGCCGGGGGGAGGTGGCGTATATTCGGTGAGACCGAGGATATAACCCTCGGGAACCTCCTAGACATGTTCGCCAGGGAGGCAGGGCTTCCACCCCCCGGAGGGGTATCCGTGGAGAAGATGGCTGAGAAGGGTCGGAGGCTCATAGACCTCCCCTACACGGTTAAGGGCAACGACGTAGTATACTCGGGGCTTCTCACCGCGGCCGTCCAGAGGCATAGGGGAGGAACCCGCCTGAGCGACCTATGCTTCAGCCTCCAAGAGGTCGCCTTCGCCATGCTCACCGAGGCCTCCGAGAGGTGCCTAGCCCATATAGGGAAGGGGGAGCTCCTCCTGACCGGCGGTGTAGCGGCGAACAGGAGGCTCCAGGGGATGCTCAGATCCATAGCTGAGGAGCATGGGGCGAGGTTCCACGTGGTAGACGGGAGGTACAGCTCTGACTGCGGAGCCCAAATAGCTTGGACCGGGATCCTCGCCTACAAGGCGGGCTTAACCATCCCCCTGGAGGAGAGCCATGTAAGGTCGAGGTGGAGGCTCGACGAGGTGGACGTTCCATGGAGGTGAAGCCGCGTTGAAGCTGATAAGGAAGGGGGCTGAAGCCGACCTCTACCTTCACGAATGGCATGGACTCCAAGCCATCATTAAGAGGAGGGTGAGGAAGAAGTATAGGCATAGAAGCCTGGACCTCAGGATTCGGAGATACCGAACCGTACATGAGGCCCAGATGATCCATGAAGCCAGGAAGGCCGGTGTTCCAACCCCCATCGTCTACGAGGTGGATAAGGACCATTTCACCATAGTCATGGAGTACATACCCGGGATGAGGGTGAAGGAACTCCTGGAATCCATGGATGGCGAGGAGAGGAGGAATCTCTCCCATAGGATAGGAGGGCTCATAGCGAGGCTCCATAAAAGGAATATAATCCACGGAGACCTAACCACGTCGAACCTTATAATGGCAGAGCCCATCCGTCGAAACCCTGAAGCCGGCGGGGAGGGGATGCTCTTCCTAATAGACTTCGGGTTAAGCTACTTCTCCATGGAGCTCGAGGACAGGGGTGTGGACCTACACCTCCTCAAGAGGGCGTTGAACAGCAGCCACTTCAGGGTCGCCGGGGAATGCTACTCCCACGTCATCTCGGGATACAGCGAAGCCATAGGGGAGGAATACGCCTCAAAGGTTTTAGGGAAGGTCGAGGAGATAGAGCGGAGGGGTAGATACGCTTTAAGGTCGACCCCGTGAACCAGCCCGATGATCGGCTTGGAGGCGGATCCTCACCGCCTCCCGAGACATTCCAGGGTGGATTCAAGGAATAGAATGGGGACAGGTGGGGTATATTGCCGTTTAAAGGGTTTCGGGTAAGGTTCGCTACCACGAATAAGGGGAAGCTGAGGGAGATAAGCCTCCTCTTATCGGAGTACAGCCTAGAGGTGGAGGCGGTGGAGGCTGAGAAGTTGGAGATACAGGACGACGAGATCATTAGGATAGCGGAGTATGCGGCCTCGGACCTGGCGGGGAGGCTTGGATACCCCGTGGCCGTGGAGGATTCAGGCCTCCACATCGAGGCGTTGAACGGTTTCCCCGGACCCTACTCCTCCTATATCTATAGGAGCATAGGCTTGAAGGGCGTGTTGAAACTCCTCGAAGGCGTGGAGGATAGGAGGGGCTTCTTCGAGTCCGTGGTGGCCTACGCCGAGCCGGATGGAAGGGTTAGATCCTTCAGGGGGATCGCCTGGGGCTGGATATCCCAGGCTGCGAGGGGAACCGGGGGCTTCGGCTTCGACCCCATATTCATACCTGAGGAGGGGGACGGTAGAACCTTCGCCGAGATGACCTTGGAGGAGAAGAACAGGCTCTCCCATAGGGGTAGGGCCATGAGGAGCTTCGGGGAATGGATCACCTCAACCCAAGCCTGATAGCTAAAACTTAAATAATAGGGGAGGATTTGAAACCCCCAACGGATGATCCGGCCCACGAGGCCGGATCGAATCCATGGAAGGGTTTAAAACCCGGCGAGTAGAAGAGATAACCGGCTTAAGCGAGGATTTAGAGGGTAGGAGGGAGCCCCGGGTTGGCTAGGATGTATACGAGGAAGAGGGGCAGCTCAGGCTCCACGAGGCCTGTGAGCAAGAGGCCTCCCTCATGGTGTAAGTATACGCCTGAGGAGGTTGAAGGCCTAGTGGTGAAGCTGGCAGGGGAGGGCGTCCCCCCCAGTAGGATAGGAGCGATACTCCGGGACCAGTATGGGATACCCCTCGTCAAGCCTATAACGGGGAAGAAGGTGGGCAGGATCCTGGAGGAGGCGGGTTTAAAGCCGGGTATGCCGGAGGACCTCCAGAGGCTCATGATGAAGGCTGAGAGGCTTAAGAGGCACCTGGAGAAGAACAGGAAGGACTATCATAATAAGAGGAGCCTAGCCCTCATAGAGTCGAAGATCCATAACCTGTCCAATTATTATAAGCGGGTGGGGCTTCTCCCCCAGGACTGGAAGTATAAGACGGCCGTGGCCGCAGTGGCCTGAGATGGCTGAGGAGAAGGGAGACCTGGAGGCCTTCCTCTCAGAGGCTGGGAGGGTTGGATCCCAGATAAGGGACGGCGCAAGGGAAGGCTTAAGGTTCCTCGTGGTAGCCCACTTCGACGCCGACGGCCTCGCCGCAGCGGCTATAATGGCTAAGGCCCTCCTAAGGTGGGGCGCCTCCATCCATGTGAGGGTGGCTAAACAACTGGATGAAGCCACCCTTAAATCCATAAGGCTCGTCGAGAAGGACGCCATAATATTCTCGGAGATCGGAAGCGGATACCTCGAACTCGCGGCGAAGCTGGAGGAGCCCATATTCATCCTGGACCATCATCCCCCAGCGGAGGCTGAGGCCGGGAAAAGGATAGTGCATTTAAACCCTATGACCTACGGCTTCGACGGGGGAAGGGAGGTCAGCGGCTCAGGCGTGAACTACCTCGCGGTGAAGGAGGCGGATCCGAGGAACGTGGACCTCGCCCCCCTAGCCGTTGTAGGGGCTTTAGGCGACATGCAGGATCGAAACGAGAGGAGGGAGCTTCTAAGCCTCAACAGGCTCATAGTGGAGGACGGGGTTAAAGCCGGCCTCCTAAAGGTGGAGAGGGACCTCATCCTCTACGGGAGGGAGACCAGGCCGATCCATAAGGCCTTAGCCTCCACTACCACGCCGTTCCTCCCAGGCCTAACCGGTAGAGAAGACGCCTGTCTAGCCCTCCTCTCATCGGCGGGAATACCCTTAAAGGACGGTGAGAGGTGGAGGACCGTAGCCTCCCTCACGATGGAGGAGAAGAAGAGGCTCGTCTCGGGCATAGTGGAATACCTGGCCGTCCACGGGTTCCGGGGAAGCATAGCCCAGGAGCTCCTCGGAGGAGTATACACGCTGACCATGGAGGAGGAGGGCAGCATCCTAAGGGATGCCAGGGAATACTCCTCAGCCCTAAACGCATGTGGGCGCATGGATAAGCCGGGCCTCGGCATAGCCGTATGCCTCGGGGACCGGGGAGAAGCCCTAAAGGAGTTGGAGGACCTCGTCAGGGATTATAGGCAGGCCCTGGGGAGGCATATGGACTGGATAACCCAGAACCCGGATAGGATACAGAGCCTAGAGGGATTCCACGCGGTCAGGGGAGAAGACTTTATAGACGAGAACCTCGTGGGGGCGGTGGCCTCCATGATCTCCACATCGAATATCCTCATCATGGATAGGCCGCTCATAGTAACGGCCAAGTCCAAGGACGGCTCGGTAAAGATATCGGCTAGAGCCACCGAGAAGCTCGTAAAAGAAGGGATAAAGCTGGGCGAAGTCTTCGCGGCCCTGTCAAAGGAGTACTCCGGGCTAGGCGGGGGACACGACATAGCGGCGGGAGCCCAGATAACCCCGGAGAAACTGGAGGAATACCTTAGAGAACTCAACAGGAGACTCATGAAACGGAGAATCTAAGCAGCTACTCCCTGATTAATTCTCCGCTTCGATCCCCCGGCGACTCCTGTAGGCTCATCAAATTTATCAGTTACCTATGTAACTAGTTACCTAGGTAACCATGTTATTCGATCTCAGACCTAAAGAATATCGTAAAGAACTATTCGATAAGGGTTTCCAGATTGAAAGCTTCGCTAAAGCAGCATTCTTGGGAGAGAAGGCAGGTACATCGCCGCGTTAACCCTCACTCTCCCACCCTCTGGAATAGCTTCCTCATCCACATCCTCGTCTTCTCAGGGTATAACGTGTACACGTATAGGCCTAGCCATATGGCCTGTCTTATGGCTGCAGCCCATTGGACCGGGCTCGACCTTACGAGGGGGTTGCCGAGATTGAGCTCCGGCGTGAACCATAAGACTATTATGAGGGCGTTGAGCACCTCAGCCGCATATACCGCGGC